>TARA_R110001592_G_scaffold363218_2_pt1 | contig 133912 bp, 83 predicted proteins | sample TARA_R110001592 | Tara Oceans TARA_R110001592 (sample SAMEA4398387) | marine metagenome | biome: Polar Biome; feature: [SRF] surface water layer (ENVO:00010504); material: water (ENVO:00002006), including particulate matter (ENVO:01000060) such as... | depth 5 m
GGTCATCGGAATCCGGGTTTACGAACCACGAATACACTGGAAGGGATTGACTCACTCAAAGAACTGGGGTTAATCAGTCCTGATGATTACGTGAAACTCCGAAATGCCTACATCTTCCTCCGCAGACTCATCGATGCACTTCGCATGGTCAGAGGGAATGCCAAGGATTTAACAGTCCCGCCTCAAAACCAGGAAGAGTTCGACTTCCTTGCCAGGCGACTGGGATATGGTTCGCATACCGAGAAACTGCAGACTGAAATCTCCGTAACCATGGATCGTGTGCGTGACTTCAGTCGTCTACTGGCGCCTATTAAAGCCATGACCATTCGAACCAATGGCTGACCCCCGGGTTTCTCCTACCCGCGGATTCATTGCAGCAATCTGCCGAACACTGCCTGCAGACAATCATCATTTTGATATCACTTTTATCACTTTGAGCGCACACTCTATTTAATCATAAATAGTATCTTTTTCATTAAAACCAATAATATCAGTCACTTAGTGATATTCCTGTTTAATTGGCACAATCGATGCTTTTTAACATCCTTCAGAAGCGGTCGTGAGTTTCAAACAAGACTGTAATTTCTTTTAAGGAATGGAGAGATGAAAAAATTATTGATCGTTTGCGTCGCATTCGCAGGTTTGGCATTTGTTGGAACGACATCCACGGCTCAGGCTGGCGGTGTGAATTTCGGAATTACAATTGGCAATGGGTATGGTGGCTATTATGGGAACCGGGGCTATAACCAGACTCCCCGCTACTATGGCCGACGCCACTCATTCTGGCATGATACCAGTCACTATGACTATCATCCCGGCGGATTCCAGCGTCATGGAAATCATTACCACTATGTACCAGGTCACTACGACTATCACCAGACAGGGCACTGGGATGGTGGACGACGACGTCACCATCGGCATTAAAATGCTGCCCGCATCTTTTTAGAATCTCACCATTCAAATGAGTTTGTCGATTTGATCGAATTTGTTTAAGAGATGCATGTGAAATGAAGATGCGAGTGGAAAGGGGAACCGGGAGAACTCCATGATCCTGTTTTTTAATAGTGGCAAAGAAAACCAGAGCAGTTCTGCGTTAGCGATCTGCTCTGGTTTTTGATCATTCAGGATTATCGGGAATCTGCATCCCACCACCGATTAGTCAATTTCAGAAGCTGCTTTGCTTTTTCGGGATTTTTCGAAACCAGATTATTCTGTTCAAAGGGATCTGTGGTGATCTGATACAATTCCACTTTTTCCTCTTTCAGACGCGAACCTGGAAAGATCGCCTTCCAGTCCCCCTGGACGCACCAGCGATATTTCAGGCTCGACGCTGGATCGTCTATATCGACCATATCGTGCTCATAAATATCGCCAAACAGGGCATCTCGTTTTGTTTTTCCTCCCTGGCGCATTACCTCCAGTAAATCAATGCCCTGCATCTCTTTTGTGGGTTTCAAACCGACTGCAGCGAGCAATGTGGGAGCGATATCGATACTGCTGACCAGTGTATCGTATTCAGCCGGCTTGATTTTCCCCGGCCAGCGAAACATGATCGGTGTCCGAACCCCGCCATCATAGGGGCTTCGTTTCGATTTGGGAGCATATCGAAAACGACGCTTCATTTTCTGCCGTTCCTGGTCTGTTTCCGGTACATATTGAATCCAGCCGTTATCAGTGACATAAACGACGATGGTATTCTCTGAAAGTCCTTTTTCATCCAGGTAATTCATCAGTTGTCCACAGGTCTCATCAAACCATTCACACATCGCATAATAGTAAGATAGTTCGATTGGCAGTTCAGAACTGAGATACTTTTCCAACAGACGTTGTGGCGGAGTGTGGGGAGTGTGAGGCAGAAATGGTGCATACCACAGAAAAAAAGGATCCTGTCCGCACTTATCAATAAATTCATAAATGGGTTGCATACCTTCGCGACCGATTTTCAGTCCCCGATCGCCATGGCGGCCTCCCCGACTGGGGTCGCCGTGAGTCATCCCGGAAGTGAAACCTGCCAGCGACGGATTTCCTTCCCACCATTTTCCGGTTTGAAAACTTTGATAACCGATCTTCCCCAGCATTTCAGGCAGGCAGTCGGCTTGTTTCACATGCTTTAACAGTTTTTGTCGATTCATCCCTTTGGGAGGATCATTACCGGTAATTTTATGCTGGTGCGGGTATAAACCTGTAATCACCGTCATCAGACTGGGACGACAGAGGCTCACGGGAACATATCCTCTTTTGAATACGGCGCTCTCAGAAGCCAGCTTGTCCAGAGCAGGCGTTTTGATCGTGTCGTGCCCCATGAATCCATAATCGTTCCAGGCCTGATCATCTGAGAGAATGATCACAATATTCGGATGGCTGGATTCCGATTCGGCCTGGATCAGTTCCGGAAAATGAAAGATGCATAAAATCGAAAACAGGTATCCGGAACACCTAAAAAATAATTTCACCTTAATTCTCCTCAGGACGGGACACAGGCTGGAACGCAATCGACTTGCTGACGCGGGGGATTTAGAGTCCGACTAGATCAGGAGATTACCTGTACTGGATCCCAAATCACTTTTTGATGAGATCATTTGAACTGGAATTATTATGAAAAAATTCGTTTATTTCCCCAACACTCAACATTATAATGGCGTAGTTAGTTGCAGAAGACATACACACACTTCTGCTTCACATTCTATCCATCCTACCAACTGCTTCACTAAGATCAATATCCAAAACGACTTACAATTTATTTTACTTTGAACAGTCAGGGCGATTTAAATCGATTTACCCATTTCATCTGGTATCCGATTTACAGAACCTGCAGATTGCCTGAAAAGACAACTTTTTCAAATTAAGCATTCCGGTTAAAGCAGCTTGGATGCGTTGACAGCGTGGAAAATGATAATTCTAATGTATTGGTAGTCCTGTTTCTGATTACCAATGAGAACGTTACGTGATACGGGGCAACCACTTCGAGATAACTCTGGTTGGCTCAAACCAGGGTAATTGAAGTTTAAATGTCACTTACTTTTTTTTAGAAGAATATGAGGAATTTTATGCGGAAACTGATGAATGTGAAAACAGCTTTACTGTTTGGTCTGGTAGTAGCAGGACTTTCGATGTTCGGTGCTGCAAACAAAGTTGAGGCTCGACCTAACTTTAAAAATATCTGGGCTGACACTTATCCCGATTCCAAAATGCTGATTTCCAAAAAGTGTGGCATCTGTCATCCTGGAAAAAGCAAGAAAGAAAAAAGCGATTACGCAGAAGCCGTCTTTGAAGCCTTGGGCAAAAAACGCAAAGCTACCGATAAAGAGATGATCGTCAAAGCGCTTAAAGCTGCAGAGATGAAACCCAGCTCAGTCGAAGGCAAAACTTATGGTGATCTCATCAAAGCAGATGAAATGCCACCATCTAAAAAATCTGAATAGTTGAAATGAGATCAGCACATTCAGCAGTGCTGGTTCCCCTCAACATGAGATACAGGCAGGGCATTTAATTGCCCTGCCTTTTTTTATGATATCTCTCCAGCCCCATTCAAATGAAAATCAATCACCAGAGGCAGATGATCTGAAGCCTGCTTCGCGAGTTTTGATTTGGCAACCTTGGCATGCTTAATCGTAATTGCCCCACGGATAAACGCTTTGTCCAGAGTCCCTACAGGCATGTAAGCGGGAAACGAGCGATACCTGGAAGGAGGCTGTGTCACCTCCTGAAACTCATGCTCTGAAAACTTTCCTCCTGCCAGGGTGTTTCGCCAGTCATTCGTATCTCCCACAATCACGGTGGGATAGCCATTCCCCTCTGCAAACAGACGATGTGTCAACAGGTGGTTAATCTGCCAGTGTCGTTCTTTTTCTGCCAGTCCCAGATGGAAGTTCACCAGTTGAAAGGTGCCTTCCGGTGAATCAATCATCACAATCTGTGCGCCGCGTGCTTTACGCCACTTATTCGTCAGGGAAATCTGATGTTGAGATAAAAAGCGCCAGCGAGACAAAATCAGATTTCCGTATCCCCCCGTCTTCAACTTGACGTTAAGTTGATACAGAGAATCCTGCATATTGAAATAGTCAGCAAAGATTTTTGGCTGATTATTGAAGCGGGAACGTCTGACATTGCGATCTACTTCATGCAGACAGATGATGTCAGGATTTTCCTGTTCAATCACCGCGATCACTCGTTCCAGCTGATAGCGGCGATCTCTGCCACCAATGCCTTTATGAATATTATAGCTTAATAATCTCATTATCGATTCACTGTTACTTGCCTGCGAACACTGCGGGAGACACCTTGATCACTCCCAGGTCGTTTTCACCAGGCGCAATTTTCATTTTAATTCGTCCTCGTTTCCACTCCGGTCTGGCTGCCAGATAACCGGCCTTCTCCTGCCAGAGTTGAAATTCCCACTCGCCGACCGGGAGGTTTTTAATCGTGAACCGCCCTCTTTCATCGGATGTTGCGAAATAGGGGTGGTTCAATGCAACCAGCCAGCCTTCCTGCCAGGGATGAATGCTGCAGCTCATCCGAAGTGGCAGTTTTTCTCCATATTCAAATGTGTGCAGCATCTCTTGACCAGGTGGCAGAACCTGATTCAGACTGGTATTCCTGTAAGCTTTCACCTGAAACCCGTGCGCGCACAAGTCTTTATTTTCAGCCAGCAGTTTCTGCCGGTTTACCCAGAGCCCGGCTACATGCGGTTGAAAGATACAGCCTTTATTTTGAATTGTTACCGTTTCTGGCAGTTTCAGATAATCATTGTGAATCTGAGATTCTTCCAGATTCGATTCCCTCAGGTAGATGAAGACATTCTGCAGTTCCCCTTTTTTTCCCGTCACGAGACCCTGATCGACAATCAGATCGCTGAATTTACCACAAATTGCCTCATCGCGACTGATATCCAGCTGCTCAGGCTGTGGCACCTGTCCGGTATAAATGAACTGCCCCGTCAAAGTTCCCCACTCTGCAGCGGTGACAGTCGTCGGCAGTATGCCGAACAGGCTACCGACCAGAAGGCAGCAACAAAAATTGAAACGATTCCAAAACAAAATGGTCACTCCTCGTGAAGCAGGCAAATCAATCCATCGTAAAATGAGTCGCTTTGTGAGCAAAGCTCTCTCCATATCTTACCGCCAGGCTGCGGGAGAGGAAAGAATCTCGTATATTTTAATACATGCAAAAGAAAGACCCTCTGTAAATGAAACTCATCTACAGAGGGCCAATTCTAAAGCGTATCTCGTTTCACCACAGCGTCTGTCAATCTAATGTACCAGATCCAAACGACCTGGAGACACTACAGTAAAACTGGACACAGTCTAATTCCATTCAGCACGATTGGAGACAGACCTTATAACAGTGGACCTTCCCAGTTGGTAAAGGCGTCGTCCATGGATTCCTGCTCCCCGATGAATTCATCATCCAGCCCCCACTCCAGATCATTTTCTGCATGGGTGAAGACCAGTTGTCGGTCATCAGTATCAGAATCCATCAGAGCGTCTTCAAATTCCGAAGAAGAATACAGGTCTTCAAACAGGCTTGTATCCAGTTCGATCTCGTCTGCAACCTGATTGTCAGAGAAGACTGTTGGCTGGAAGACATCGAAGGTAGCCCTCTGCTGAATTCCGGTATTCGCATCTTCTTCTTCAGTCGATTTGATGACTGCCGGAGCTACCAGACTCATTGAAGACTGCTCAACAAATGTCTGAGCAGCTTCCTGACTTTGAATCAGTACCGGTTCAGCATTCTCTTCAGTGGGTACATTGTTAGTACCAAAGATCGGAGCAGCACCACCACTGCCTGAACCTGCCTGGGCACTGGCATAAGCTTCCAGCAGCATCTGCACGTTCACATCGGAAATCGTCTTGCGGATACCAGGATCAAGCGTATCGCTCATCAAGTCGTCTGCATAGGCGGGATCATCGACATGCAGACCAGTTGAATCCAACGCCACAGTAAAGTCTGAACCGACAAATACCAGGTCGCCACCCGATTCTTCAACCAGGCTTCCGAAACCACTAAAGTAACGGGTGAATCCAAGCACGTGTCCGATTTCGTGTAACAGTACCGTATACAGGTCGTAGGCACCACCTGTTGGCAGATCGGTCACATCTACGTGCCAACCTAATCCATTGGCATCGTCATCGATCACAACACGACCTCCAACTGGAATACCATCAACACTGTATTCCGTTGACTGTCCTGACCCGAGTTGAGCAGTACCGAAGTCGTGCACGACAACCTGCACATCCAGATCTTCTACACCCAGAGCTGTCTCCCATGTATCGATGGCAGCCTCAATTACCTGGTCAACGCTGTCATCACCACTGGCTACTTCCAGTTGATTTCCAACCCATTTCTGACCGAAGTTTGCCGGGTAGTTGATTTGAGTATTACCACTCTTCTTTTTGCCGTAATTTCCAGCCAGAGCAATCAGGTCGCGATAATCAACCTTACCACTCTTATCAAAGTCCAGAGCAGAAGCATAAGGTGAAGTCGCGTTGAAGACATTCTGGTTATAGGCAGAAGTGAAGAAGATCAGGTCACGATAATCAATCGCATTATTGTCATCGATGTCATAGATCACTGGATAGAGGTCAGTTTCGGGCAGTGCTCCCACGTTGACAGTGACTTCACCAACTCCCGAGACATCAATCTTGGCATTCTGAATTTCAAGCCCCAGTTGAAGTGGCTCAATCGTCAGATCGGCTGGATCGACATCAACCTGATCACCTGCGAGAGACTCGAATTTAATTCGCGCCAGCAGGGCATAACCGGTTCCACCGACGTTCGCAGCAAGTGTGCTGCCACCCAGATTGCGGACCACGCCCGCGGCGTCATCAATGACAACAGTTTTGTTGAAGGTAAAGTTGGAACCAAATTCAACGGAAGTCGCACTGAAGTAGGTTGTGTTATAGGCAATATCGGTCAGCACATCGCTGATGCCGAATCCGCTGGCGGTATCCACCCAGACTTCCACCCAGAAGGAATCCCATTCCTGAATCCAATCTTCGTTACCCGGTAATGCTGCTGTGTGCCCATTACTGGAGACAACCGTTTTCTGTTTGACTACTGAAATCTGGATATTGGTATTTTCGTCAGCTACTGAGGAATCACCGCCGGTTCCAAACAGAGGCGCTGGAGGAGGTCCATCCAGTTCAACAGCCCCGATATCGACTGTTGCCGTACCACTCAGATCACCATCCACGGGTCGCACATCCCCCCTCTGGTCAACAGGAGGAGCAGATCCATTCAAGCCAGCATCGATTGCCTGGCTGCCAAACAGTAGAGAATGGGTTTTGGTAGGACCGCCATTATCCAGCAGGATACCCAGCTTCGGATCAATGGGAGCCGCCAGAGTACCGATGATGTTTCCATTCACTCCATCAGTCAGCCCGGTTGCTGCCCCGATATCACCGACCAGGTTATTAAAGCTGGTCAACGTGACATAGTCACCACCCAGATCCGGATTTCCGAGGAAGCCGATATTTCCAGCGACAATCGTGTTGGTCATCGTCACAGTGGCACTGGAATTGACTGCGGAATCATTCGAAATACCGCCACCAGTCTGATCTGCTGTATTCAGAGTCAGAGTGTTATTTAACAGGCTTAATGTACCCGTATTGAAGATTGCACCACCACGAGATCCGGCATGGTTTTCAGAGAATGTGGCGTTGGTCGAAGTGACTATGCCTTCGTTGAAAATAGCACCACCACGACTGCCCGCGTTATTCGCATAGAACAGAGACTGCGAAACATCAAAGGTGGCACCGCTGGCAACATAGACGGCTCCCGCACGACCATCCGAGGAGTTTTCGGAGAAGGTGGTACGGCTGACTGTTGCTGTGTCAGTGTATTGATAAATGGCTCCCCCCTGGAAACCGGCATGGTTATTCAGGAACTGGGCATCAGTAATATCGAGCTGTCCGATACTGACAATCGCACCACCCAGGTAATCAGCATGGTTGTCCTGGAAGATGACCTGATTCAGGCTTGTATCTCCCTCTGCATAGATGGCACCACCATCATCAGCATCACCATTGATCAACTGCATATTCGACAGGTTCAGCGTCACACCGGTTCCAGTATGGAAAATACGGTCAACCTGGTCGCCGTCAATAATGGTCGTTCCAGACCCCTGGCCATAGATATTCAAGTCTTCGAGAATATCAAAGTCACCGGACGCGTTATTATTCTCATTGACACCGGCAATATCCATATCATAGGTGCCAGGCAACAGAATGATGTTATCCACACCAGGATTCGTATTGGCCATGTCAATGGCTTCACGCAGGGAAATGACACTATCACCAGAATCAACAACATCAGCGAATGTGGTCACAACAATTCCATTATCAATAATCGTCCCGACACCCAGACCATCCAGGATATTGGCGTTTAAAGAATTGGAAATTTCAACAAAGAACGTTTCAATCCCTTCGTCTAACAGATCATTATTCACGGTGACACTGAAAGTCGCCGATGTCTGCATGGGAGCAAATATGAAATGCTGCGTGTCATAGTCAAAGTCACCACCAGCGACTGTTGCCGTACCGTCCAGAGTTTCGATATCAAACTCAACAATAGATGTCGTACCCTGTGATAATGAGACGGTAAAGTTAAAAGTGGTCGTTGCTCCACCATCAAAGTCTTCGGTAAGCGTGACATCGCTGACCGAAAGCAGAGCGAAGTCATCATTTTCAATAGTGCCCAGCCCGCTGGAATCAGCGATCGTGGCATTACTGCTGGCATTCGACAATTCCACAGTAAAGGTTTCATCGCCTTCAATTCCGGAATCCCCATTCACAGTCACGGTGACAGTCTTCGTCGTTTCACCGGGGTTGAAAGTAATCGTCTGCGGAAGCAGTTGTACGTAATCGGAATCTGCCAGAGTTGCTGAACCGTCTGCAGTCTGCAGGTCAACCGTTACAACGCCAGCGACGGGAGTCGTCAAACTCACTTCGAAATTGAAACTGGTGGTTGTACCAACGGGGCCTTCCAGGGCAGTGACATCGCTGATCGTAATCGATGCTTCATCGTTAAGGATAGTTCCCACGGACTGGGCATCACCAATCAGGGCTCCGACAGAGTTAAACAGATTCACAAAGAATGTTTCATGATCCTCAACCGTGGTATCTCCGTTGACAATCACTTCAATAATCTGAGTGGTTTCACCAGGCGCGAATGTGACCTTGCCTGTCGTGAAGGCATAATCAACACCTGCCGTCGCTGTACCATTTGAAGTTTCATAATCCACGGTCACTTCATCCACATTCGCATTGGACAAAGAAACGACAATCTCAAATACTGTCGTACCAGAATTGGTTTCGACCTGGCTGACATCTGAAATATTGATGGTCGGCGTAACAATTTCAAAGGCACCAATATCGCTGGTGGTATCGGTAGGACGAGTAGCACCACGCTGGTCGATGGAGACGCCATCGGTATTGTCACCGGCATCAATGGCCCGGCTGCCTGCGAGTAATGCATGCGTCAGAGTCGGTCCGCCATTATCCTGGAGAGCACTGAGTGCGGGATCGATACGTTGAGAATCGGTTCCCACAATATCTCCGTTGAAACCATCAATAAACCCGGTAGCTGTTCCGCTGGATCCAATCAGGTTATACCCCAGAGAAGAGAAAGCTCCTGCCAGATCAAACCCGCTGACCAGTGCATTATTACCGGCCACGATCGTATTTTTGACACTCATGCTGGCAGTATCAGCAACGGAATAGATACCGCCGCCCGTGCCTTCAGTGAAGTTATCGTAAATCGTAGTGTTGTTGATGGTCATGTCGCCGGTGTTATGAATCGCACCCCCTTCTTTGCCAGCTTCGTTTCCGGAGAAGGTGACGTTGGAGATATCGACGGTATCTTCATTCAATAAGCCACCGCCACGGGTACCGGCGAAGTTATTCGAAATCGTGCTGTTGGAAATCGTCACGTTCCCGATAACGTCCACTGTCGGAGGCATGCCACTAACCGAAATTGTATACTGCCCCAGGCTCCCGTAATCTGAGTAACCCGTTCCCAGAACATCGCCTTCACCTGTCCCTTCGATGGACACGTAGTAGGTGCCTGCTGCCAGTCCGATGAATGACGCATCGAGAGCGCCAAGAGGATTGCTCGTTTGAATCTGAGTTCCAGTGGAATCGTACAATGTGGCCAGAATGTCAAGGTTGGGGCTCTCGAAGAATGGATCGATGATGACATCGCCACCAGTGGTTGTGAACTGGAAATAGTCCACATCTGTGTTTCGCTCGATAATACCGGAAGCCATACCGGTGGTGATATTTGATGCAGTACTAATGGTGCTGCCATAATCATCGGGGCGATAACTGAATCCGTTCTGGGTTGTAATGATGCTCAGATCGTCTTCCTGGTTATTGGCGTCTGTGTATTCACCTTGACTCCACTGGACCAGATCCTGGTAATAACCAACTCCCATGACTGGAGCCCAGCCTGTTGATCCACTGCCATGACCGTCATAATATTCCAGAAGTGATGTACCATCATGGACTAACCCCATTGTGTGTCCTACTTCGTGGGTGACCGCCTCGGATACACCAATCAGGCTTGTGTTAAACACGTAGGTTGGTGTATCGACGTTGTCGTTGAACGACCCCACATACGCTACGCCCCCGGCAGGGCTGTACCAGGTGTTTTCTCCAATGACGACCCGCACGCCCCACCGTGTATCTGAGTCATCGCTTCTAATCAGATCGCTGACTGGCGGTTCCGCAGTCGTCACATTGACATTAAACGGAGCGAAGTCCTCAGCAACCCGGAGCCACGTACGTTGAATCACTTCGATTTCAGCAAGGCTGAATGACCCGACGTTGCCATCGGTATCATAAGCAGGTGTGACAATGGTACCGAAAGCGTTATTCCACTGTGTGCCAGTGGTCGTGTGGCCGTTGAAATCAAGATAAATTGTAAAGTTAGATCCAGGCAGCGAACTCAGGTTGAACGTGTCGCTAACTGGGAATGGAGGAGCTTCACTCAAGATGGCAGCTTCTGAACCACCATCATCGTATTTAGGAATAGAGTGTTCTTCATACTCTTCTACAACCACGACCTCACCCTGGTACTCTGATCCCGGCAGGGGAGCCGATGCACTTCCTCCGCTCCCTCCTTCACCATTCCCGACAGCCACTTCATCCGAAACGAAGACACCACCACCGGCAACCGTTGCAGTATTGCCGTCAATTGTTGTGTCGTTGACTGCCAGGGTTCCCCCTGTAGAGTTGTAGATACCACCACCATTTTCAGCATCGTTGCCGGAAATGGTACTCAGATCGATGGTGATCGTACCAGAATCGTTGTTGAAGATGGCTCCGCCGTCAGCAATCGCGGTATTGCTATGGAAGTAACTGTCCGTCATGGCGACGATCCCATTATTGAACAGGGCACCACCACGGTTGGCAAGACTGTTCTCAATCGTCACATCTTCCAACGTCAGGCTACCGAAGTTCAGAATCGCACCACCGTCTTCCACACGTGTGACATTTCCATTCACGAGCGTCACGCCGCGAATGGAAACATTGACGTCTGGGAAGATCTCGAAGATACGGTCCAGGAAGTCAGCATCGATAAAGGTCCGATCCGAACCGGCTCCGATAATGGTCAGGTCGTCGGTAATGTCCAGATCGCCTGACAGGCCGCCGTTTTCATTCAGGCCGAACAGGGACAGCGTATAAACGCCTGTTCCCAGCAGAATGGTATCGGCACCAGTACGGGCGTTGGCTTCAATGATTGCTGCACGCAGTGTGCTGCGTCCCTGAGCGTCGACACTGACTCCATCACCGGGAGCAGCATCGACCGAGTCTTCAAAACTGGTGACAATGTAACCAGATTCAAACGCCCCGATATCAACGATCAAAGATCCATTTCCGTCACCATCGAACAGACGGGCAAACCCACGCTGATCGTCTGTGGGTGCATAGAAATTATTACCAGCGTCTCGGGCCAGACTTCCCCCCAGCAATTCATGAGTGAAGGTGGCACCGCCATTATCCTGCAATGCCCCCAGACCCGGGCTGACATTGACCTGGTCGTTTTGAACACCATCAGTGAAGCCAGTTGAACCAGCCTGATCCCCGATCAGGTTGTTTCCATTAGAACTGAATACCCCCATGAGGTCTGAGCTTACCACTGTCGCTGAATTTCCGGCGATAATGGTATTTACTACGCTGACAGATCCATCGGTTTCATTAAAAATACCACCACCGGTTGTTGCCGCGTTGTTGAAGACGGTCGCGTTGGTGATTTCCATCGCACCTTCTTCTGTATTGTAAATCCCGGCACCATTGAGCGCTTCGTTCCCGGAGATCGTTGCATTCACGATGTCGCCAACAACCAGCGAGTTGTTGAACAAACCACCGCCATCGTTGCTGGCTACGTTATTGGAAACAGTGCTGTCAATCAGGTTCAATTGAGCAACATCATCGTTGTAAATACCAGCTCCATACAAAGCAGTGTTTCCATCAACGGTACTCCGATGCACGTTGATCGTGGCATCTGCAGTATTGAAGATACCACCACCATTCACGCTGGCCGTATTATTCATCAGGTCAGAGAGATCCAGATTGATGACTCCCAGTTCCTGGTTATAGATGGCGCCACCGGAGCCAGCTTCATTGTTAAGGAAGGAAGCGTTTAAGAGACTGACGGTTCCTTCTTCCTGATCGTTAAACAGGCCACCACCATTCCTGACGGCACTACTGTCTCGGACAATTGTCCCGTTGAGTGACAGGCTGATACCAAAGTTGGCAATCGCCCCCCCGTCGCGGTCCGCCGAGTTATCATCAAACATTCCATTCGTAATCGTGATCTGACCTGCGGAGGCGTTGTACAGACCACCGCCATCAAAAGCGGCAGTATTCAGCAGGATGGAAACGGCATTCAATGAGACCACACCCTCATCGTTATAGATACCACCACCATCCTGGGTTGCGGTATTACCGGAGACCGTGGTCCTGGCAATCGTCAGGGAAGCAGCTTCTTCGTTGAAGATCGCTCCACCCTGGTCGGCCGTATTATTATTTACTTTACTGTCATTGATTGTCAGGCTTGCCAGATCGTTATTGTAGATACCACCACCGTCTTCTGTGGAAGTATTACCGGAGATCGAACTCCGCAGTATATCGACGGTTGCCTGCAGATCGTTAAAGATACCACCACCATCACTGGAAGCGGTATTACCGGTGACTTCAGAATCCACAATTGTGACGACAGACTGATCGTTATTGAAGATACCACCACCGTCGACAGCACTGTTATTGGTGACGTCAGAGTTGGTCAGAGTCAGATTCCCCTGCAGACCAAGCTCGCCATTCAGAATACCACCACCATTGATTTCAGCGGCGTTTCCATCTACCAGTGAATTGACCAGTTCCAGCGTACCCACGTTGCGGATACCACCACCACTTTCGCCTATCACATTACCACCAGTAATCGTCACACCCTGCAATGAGAGATCGGCTCCGGAACGGATATCGAAGACACGGTCATCCAGTCCGGCGGCACTGATAATCGTCTGGCCGATACCGGCACCGATAATCGTCAGGCTGCCTGTTGTGTCAGTGATATCCAGATCGCCTGTTGCAGAAGAGTTTTCGAGGGAACCGAGTAAAGTCAGGTCATAATTTCCAGCACCCAGAATAATGACAGAGTCACCGGCCAGGGCATTGGCTTCCATGATTGCCGCACGCAATGTCACATTCCCGTCGATATCCGCAACAATGCCATCTCCAGGGCTGGCATCCACAGTATCCAGAGTACTATTCACAAAGAAGGCACCGTATTCGACAGCCCCGATGTCCACATTTGCCCCCAGAACACGGCTCGAACCCCGTTGTTCCAGAGCATCAGTATTGGCATTGATTCCCGCATCAATCGCGATACTGCCCAGCAGCAAGGCGTGAGTGAGAGTCGGTCCACCGTTGTCTGCCAGGTTGAGATCCAGCACAGGCGTGGGATCGGCAACATCCAGGATATCTCCCAGTCCAAAACCGGTTGCAGTTCCAATCGATCCGGTCAGGTTTCCACTCAAACTGGTAAAACTACCATCCAGTTCCGGGTTGACTGTCGCAGTATTTCCAATCACCAGGTTATTCTGCATATTGGCAGTTCCAGTATTGGATACTGCACCACCAGTGGTACCGGCATCGTTCAATGTCATGGTATTATTGGTGGCATTCAATGTTGCCGTATTGCGGATTGCTCCACCACTTCGATCTGAAGAGTTACCCGAGAAGGTCGAGTTCGTAACAGTTACCGTTCCGGTCCCGGCGTTAAACAAAGCACCACCGTCACGCTCTGTGGTATTTCCACTGATCGTGCTGCGTGAAACCTGCAGGGTTCCCGTATTTCGTAAGCCACCACCGCTTCCACCAGCCGTGTTATTGGAAATCGTACTGTCGACGATCACCATCAGACCACTGTTGTTGATACCACCGGCACTGTCCTCAGCCACGTTTCCGGTGACTTCCACATTCGTCAGGGTGGTCGTTCCACTGTTGCGGATACCGGCACCATCATCGCTGCCCGTCAGATAACCATTGGTGATTGTCAGATTTTCCAGATTCAAAGTGATACCGGCAAAAATCTGGAAGATACGATCCAGGGCACCACCATCAATAATGGTAACACCGACACCCTGACCACGAATTGTCAGGTTGTCGCGAATATCCAGGTCGCCGGTCGCAGACTGGTCTTCGTCGATACCCCCGATACCCAGTAAATAGGTCCCTGCAGCCAGTTCAATGACGTTCGAACCAACCAGGGCGTTTGCTTCCTGAATTGCGGCACGCAATGTAACTGTGGCCGCACTCCCATCACCGACGATACCATCACCGGCAAGATCATCGACGCGGTCTGTATTAGTCGGATCAGCTCCAGTCAAATCGATGGTGGAGCTGTTGACCCAGGATCTGGAAACATCAGTCAGTAGTGGGTTACCACCGCCTGTAATCCCTGAACCTTCTGAAACCAATGTCAGCTCATAAGTGCCTGCCACCTGGGTGACCATAGTTAAATCAAGGGTATATGTTGAGGCAGGGCCTGCTGCAGGCGTAAGAGTGACACCAGCTGTTGCCATGTCGATTGCCTGACCATTAAGTGTCAGTCGGAAATCATTCAGTGTCACACCATTGACAGCGACCGAACTGATCCCATCATCAAAGCTGATCGAGACCAGACCCGCGTTGGTATGAATCACAGGCGGAATATCCTCAATCGTAGCCGCCAGTTCAGGTTCACCAATCCGCCAGGTATCAGTGGCACCTGTGATGAAGACGTTACCCTGGGCATCGGTAATCGTTCCGGTATTACCAAGCAGATTCAGGGTATACTGACCATCTCCGTTGGCCAGAATTAATGAACTGAGGTCAAGAATATAAAAGGAACCGGAACCGGTCAAAGTACCAACGGGGACATCAAGAATTTGAGGACCACTGCCGTCATCAAAAATCAACTGGAAGTCTGAGTAATTAAAACCATCATTGTCATCAACGCCGGTGACAGGCTCAGAGAAATTGATCGACACTTGAATGTCAAAGGTCCCCGCAGGTAAGGCAGTTCCGTCAGGTGACACATCCTGAATCCCGGCAGTGGGAGCAGTAAAATCAGTACCGTTAGTCCACTTCGCATCAGGAGAACTGGCGGCAACATTCCCAGAAGCGTCTGTAACACCAGACTGCTCTGACAGAAATACGAGCGTATAAACGCCGTTCAGGCTGGTCACTGCAGAATCCAGGTTGACAGTATAATTCCCTGCAGCACCGGATACACTCAAAACGCCGCCTGGAACGAGCGACCCATTTCTGTAAAGTTCGAAATCAGTAGCATCTACGCCGGTGACAGGTCCCAGAAAATTGAAGTCCACACTGTTTACAGTACCATTACTCACTGACTGAAAACTACCTGTAGGTGCGAGGGTATCATTCACCCAGGCATCACTGGCATTGGCAGCCAGGGCATTGCCGGCCAGGTCCGTAATCGAAGATCCAGCTGAGTTGAGCGTTAACACGTAGTCGGCGGACAGGCTCGTCACCTTGCTCAAGTCGAGAATAAACTGGCTGCCTGAAACCTGAGTTAAAGTCGCAGGTGTGGACGCCAGATTGACGGGGGTGCCGCCATCGACGGTAATGCTGAAGTCGCTCAGGTCAACGCCGTTGACGTCTTCCGAGAAGTTAACCACCACTTCCCCGGCAGCATCACTGCGGGGATCCGGAGAGACATCGACAATGTCTGCGGTCGGAGCAGTGGTATCGACAGTGAACCGCTCAACGTCACCAAATAACAGGTAGTTGTCTGGAAAGTTACCAAAAATCGGTGACAGTGGATCGATGTACTTCGAATCGGAGATGGTTCCATTCGCATTCAGTCGCAACTGGTACTCCCCTTGAATGCCGGTCACCGAGCTCAGATCGAGTGAGAAGGTTCTTGCATCCAACTGTGTTAACATCGAAGTATTCAAAGCTACGGCAACATTGTCCCGAAGTAGAACAAAGTCAGAAATATCGACCCCGATGACATCTTCAGTAAACGAAATAATAAACGGATTCGAAATCGAACTGTTTGTCGGATCGGCATTGGCAACTGAAATGTCAGCGGTCAGGAAGGTGCTGGTAAAAGGAGCCAGAAATGTGTCATCATCAGGAATCCAGGTATCCCAGCCGAAGCTCAGTTCACCCGTAATTGTTCCCGGGCGATTGACCTGATTTAAGAAGGAATCACCCTGCTGAAATCCATTTCCTACTCCGTCAAACCCCTGAGCAATCCGGAATGTGCTGACACCCATACCGGGGTACAGAAACGCATTGGTGTCATTATAGGACCAGGTACCAAAGTTCTGGAATACGGTACCGAGAATCGCACCTTCCGTACTTCTTAATGTGAAATTGAAGGCATCAATCACGTCAATAAAGAACACACCGTTAGCCGGGCTGATATCACGAAAAGCCCCGGTTTCGTCAGAGAACACATTTGTAATTTCAACTACGCTACCTGAAGTCAGTCCGTGTGCTGTTGTGGTTGTAATCTGAATGGGACCACCGGGAGAAGTCAGAAACGCATTGGCGACCGTTCCAACTGCGGTAGGAGCTTCGTTGGGACCGCCGAAAGGTTGTAAATTCGTTCGGGAAGCGACACGCTGTGCGTTACGACGGCGGGTGGCGGAAGTAAACGGACCATCGGGGTTCGGCGCGACCTTATTATTCAGACGCGATTTGAAGTCTGGTTCCGAGTTATCGTAGAACGCACCCACATTGGTCACATTCAGACCGTTTCCGGTGTTCCCTTGAAATTCCAGGTTCAAACGTGCCAGCGGATCCCCTTCATAAGAGCTTAAAACGCGGAAAGGAGGATTCGCTGTGGGAGACGTCCAGATATCCTGGGTCGTATTGGGATCGACGGTCGACGTGAAAGATTCAATATAGACATCTTCACCATAGTTACCTTCGAACTGGTTATTCAGGACTGAGACGTTCGAACGGCCATCGCTGGTACCTGTCAGTTCATCGCTGCCTTCCGCCCCGGTACCGGCATCGGTTCCTGGAGCGTGGCTGGCATATTGAGAATGTTCTCCCGCCATGCTACCGATTCGCAAAATCAGACCATTGGCAGAAAACCCGCTGTTAACCCCGTTATCCTGGATATAGTTGGTGTTGATCTGCAGGACCATGTCAGCATTTGAATTCTCCACGCTTCCCGTCGCATCCAGGGCAGCGGTACTGTTGGCATCCTGATCCTGTCCTGTGGAAGCAGTCGTGACGACATAGAAACCTTCCAGGGCGTTCGAAACAATCCGGTTCGCTCCCGCTTCGGTTCCGTCACCAAAGATGACATCCGAATCTGCCTGGCCTTCTGTCTGCAGGTCGACACCCCGGCCACCGTTGTTATCAATAAAGTTTCCAATCGCCGTCAGGCTGGTGCGGTTACTGCCGCCGATGCCGACCGATGTTGTAGCGTAGTTGGCTTCACTATGTGTAATACTGTTAGCGGCCAGAATCTCCAGACCATCCAGCGTGTTTTCAGTAATGATATTGTTTCGCATGAATACCGTCTGGCCGTTGGAGTTGATATCAACCCCTTTGCCGGTATTGAATGCAATCAGATTGTTATCGAGAGAAGAAGTCAGGCTTTCTCCCAGTAGCTCAATCCCGCCGGTCGAGTTGGAAAGAATCGAGTTATTCGCAATTTTCACATTACCCTGTACCCGGTCCAGGTTAGCAGCAATCTGAATCCCGTCGCGCGCGTTCCCTTCAATCAGGTTACCACGATCCTCACCGGTCACGGGATCGACACCATCCAGACCGATAAACAGCATGTTGCGGTTACCAATCCGGCCGGAAATTCGCACACCTTGGAATCCGTTATTACTGATATCATTCTGAATCCAGGTTCCGGATATATCACGACGGTCAGTACCAAAGTAACTCGTGGTACGTGTGGTCCCTTCGATCCCGTTCCGGTTGTTCGAGAGGATCTGGTTGTTGATGATATCAACAAAGATCGTTGCATCCGCTTCGGCATGCAGGCGGACACCGTCAAGATTGTTGGTGGTGATGACGTTGTCTTTGATCTCGAAGTCCGTAGTGGTCAGGTTTCCATTCTGGGCCAGAATGTCGATACCATCACTGTTACCAGTGATCATATTGCTGTAGATCATGACAGCACGTTCTTCACCCACAATGGGATCGATAATAGCACGACCGACACGGGCGTCGTCTTCACGATGGAAGTTAACCCCATCAAGGGAGTTATTGGCTATCACGTTGTTGGAGATCTGGGTCCGGTCAATGATCGTTGATTCTTCGATATGAATTCCCACACCATGGCCGGCATTCCCCTGGCCTGCTGTTCCATTGGCATCGGTACCCAGGTAGTTGCCATCAATCGTCAGGTCACGCAACTGGTTGGATGCTTCAAAGCTGACATCGGTTCCATAGAGGTCGATGTAAATGGCGTCCCCGGCATAAGGCGTCGACGTATTATTATCGTTGTTGGAACTGGTAATCGTATTTCCGGTGATGCTGATATCACCCGTCGCAGTATCCTGCATGGCAACAGCCACGCCGGCACCAGTGTTGTCATCCATGGTGTTTCCGTCGACATTCAAGCTGAAATCGACACTCCACAGAGTTGTGGGATCAGCCGCGACCAGATTGATCCCGACAGCATTATTTGAGCTGATCGTATTGCTGGAAATGTCACCGTAGAAGGAAGTGTACATTTCCAGGTCAATCTCAATACCAGCGCCGGTATTTCCGGTGATCGTGTTGCCGCTGATTCCTCGCAGATACCCGCCTACAGTCGTCGTCTTGACTGTCAGCAGGGCACCGGTCAGCAGGGAGTCGTCAACAACCACCTGAGGGGTGTTGATCGTTGCCAGATTACCCGTGTACTCAATTTCAAAGCCGGTTAACGCGTCACCACGAACCAGGACATCGCCCGCATTCAGATTGGACAGACCAATCAATGCAGTATAAATCGCAGCCGCATCGGCGTCATAGGCAATCGGTCCGGTTGTCGCGCCGTCAAATGTCAGGCTGAAACTACCAGCTGTGGGAGTCCCGTTGACACTGACTTCCTGAACTTCATTGATTGTGGTTCCTTCAGCGATTGTTGTAACCGAGGGGACTACAATCAGGATTCCGGTATCATCGATTTCAAGCAGGAACCCAGGTGATGCCGCACGAAACGCCCCGATAAACTCAACATTGAAGCCTCCGGTCTGTGTCGATCCGGTAACCAGTACATTACCAACTCCAATGCTGGACAGGGACTCCAGAGCAGCCTGAACTTCGGCAGCCGTAGCATCGTAATCCAGAACCACCTGCTCTCCGGGAACACTGTCGACATTCAATGCAAAGGTTCCACCACCGGGTACGTTCGGAATTGAGATCGTCTGGATTTCGTTATTCCCCACGCCATCGATTGTTGTGCTGGCAACGACCGTGACGTTAGGTTGAAGATTCAACGGGTTACCGATCATGGCATTGACGGTAGTAATATTGAAATTCCCTACCAGCGTTGTACCAACGACATCAAGTGGAAATACATCAGCCACAAGCAGGGGCACATTCGCATTGGCAAAGTCTCCCTGAAACTCAATGATAAATCCGTTGGCATAATCGCCGGTCACATCGAAGTCATCGCCACTGGTAGCGATGGTCAATGCTTCCAGAGCAGCATCAATGTTGGCTGCCGTCACAGCAGGGTCTGTATCAATCACGATTCCCTGAGTCGTTTCACCCTGGAATGTTAAGGTAAAAGAAGTGCCGATGGGTGGGTTTGTAATGTCAATGCCATTGAGAGCGAAGGTAAAGGGGAAGCTCCCCTGGAAGTCGGCAAAATCCAACGTCTGTCGTTCATTCGTAGTCGCATTACCTTGAGTCAGGTTGGCAACATCCACGTCAAACCGCATCCGGGAAGCATCGACCGTGATCTGCTGCACATCGGCATTTGCCATCGTCCCGGAATCCAGGAAGATAATATCGTAACCATTTCCGCTTACAGCGACACTGACTGGTGAACCGGTATAACCCAGTCCTGAGTTATTTGCGATCGTATTCAGAGCGTTTTGAATCTGCTGGGCGCCGGCAGCACTGGGAATCGAAACGGTATAAGCAAAAGTGACTGTCGATCCCAGAAAAGTCAGTTGAAAACTACCAAAGGTCGGATCGAATGAACCAAGCATGGACAAGTGCTGAATTTCATTGAATTCAACAACAAAACCATTGGTAAAATCACCAGAGACAATAAAGTCACCTTCGACGCCGGTCTTGGTCGTCGCAGAGAACAGAGCCTGCAGAGCGGCATCAATATTCGCAGCAGTAACGTTTGGATCGGGGTCAATCAGAATATCACCGGTTGTCTCCGTCTGGAACGTAAGACGGAATGATCCCCCCGAAGGAGTCACAATGTTTCCGTCGACATCCTGGAACGTGATGGTCTGAGCAGCAGGCTTATTCGGATTCAGTTCAGCAGGACCTACCTGCACGTTGACAAACAGGTTCAACCCGGAAGCGTCCAGCGTGACCTGTGGCACATCGAGATCGTGCATTGTCCCTGCATCAAGGAACAGAATATCAAATCCGTTTACAAGGTCGCCTGTAACCTGGATTGGGCTTCCCGTGAAGGGGTTACCTGTACCATCATTATAAATATTTGCGAGGAAGTTCAACGCAGTCTGCAGGTCTGAGGCATTTAGTTGTGTATAATCCTGAGTTAATGTATTACCCAGAAAGTTCAACTGAAAGGTACCAAAAGCAGGGGTACCCGTCACATCAATGTGTTGAATTTCATCAATGTTCGCACTGGTATCCTGGAAGATCGTCACGGTAGCGGGGGTGCTGTTGAAACCACCGACATCAACGGTCAGCGGATTAATGTTAACGCCACCAGCGGCATTGACGAATTCAATTTCATATCCATCCTGGAAATTGCCGTTTACCAGAATGTCGCCGACACCAATGTCACTGAAAGCAGCAACCATGGCAGCTTTGACCTGAGAGGCGGTCGCGGTTGCCAGAATTCCAGCCGTCGTCTGCGTAACACCATTTCCTCCTGTATAGGAAATCGTAAAGGTCCCGCCGGTGGGGACTCCTGCGAACGTAATCAGCTGGACTTCATTCCTGGGAGCAGCAAAGTCAATCGAATCTGTCGGCCCGGTAATACCTGCATAAGCCGGTACACCAGGAGCACCCCCCGTTGGCGTTGGATTGGTTGTGGAAGGTGTGAAATTGATACCGTTCCCAAAGTTATTGGCAATGTTGTTATCAGAAATTTCACCACTCAGATCGCCATCCGTCTGATCGAAGACAATTCCGTCACCGCTGTTACCTGTGATGGAGTTACCGGTAATCGAAACAAACTGATCGACATTATTTAATTCAAGGCTGATACCCGCTCCGGCTGTATTGCCGGTAATCGTATTCGAATGGATGAACAACTCTGTCAGCAATGCAGCACCACCGGCGGCAGTGTCATCCACGCTGATGCTCACTCCTTCGATGCTGTTGTTATTGGTCAGGCGCAGTTCTTCTGCAATCGAGTCCACAATATTGACACTCACACCGTCATTGCCTGAAGAACCGGCAATGGTATTGTCAGCCATCGTCGTGTGACGCAGAACGGATCCATCGGCAACATCGATTGAAACACCGTCAATGCTGGAACGCCTGAGGGATGTTTCCTCAATTGTGGCAGCACTCATCGCAACGGTGACACCTGCTCCCGCCTGACCTGACAAAGTCGAATCAATGATATTGAATTCATTGAGAATCACATTGGTCAGATCGACATTGAAGGCATTTCCTACTCCACCTGTGATCGTGGAACTGTCAATCGCGATGGTATCCACCAGCATATTTGACAATTCAATATTGATGCCATTTCCTGCAGCAGCATTGATCGACACATTCTCAAACAGAATTGAGAAAGGCTCATTGAAAGTCAGATTATCCAGATCAATGGAAACTGAAGATCCAGTCGTGGCATCGATCGTCAGATCTTCAAAGATGATCGAATCATAATTCGCGATACCATTGGCATCAGGGTCCAGCACGGAGTTGTCTAACGTCACCCCCAGCCCGGCAGTCAACTGATTGATGATCAGAGACGTCAGAAGAGTTCGATCTTCGAGTTGCTCAATCGCGATGCGGCGTTGCACCTTCTGGCGGGCGGAAGAAGGAACACTTCGAAGCTGAAGTCTGCGACGAGGATTTAAAGTTGCCTTCCGGCTTTTTTCGAACGCAACTCGCATCGACTCAACCCAAGATGTCAGTAACATCTGCTGTCTCCCATAAACTCTAATTTGCCATGGCATTTTACTGAAATTCGAGCAGGAAATCACATCCCACTTCTCTCATTTCAGAACAAACTTGAATGCCATTCTGTTGTATTGTTAGTTGTCAATTTTCTGATTCAGTTCAATGAATTCTGCCAGCAACTCACTTAAAACGGAACATTCGAACACTTTCAAGATCGCGTAAAACCTGACTGTTTACAGAATTCCAGCCTTTGATGCTAAAAACTAGTCTGAACCGATGTCAAAGAAATTTGCACAAAATAGGTAAATTATAACTGGTGTATTCCACTTATAACAATCATGCCAGCGTAGAGGGGGTTTCAGTCACATCAAATGGTTTGCCTGGAGCAAGGTCACCTGAAATTCTGATACGTTCCCCTCACAACTCGAAATTCTCACTTAAGTGACGAATGGCAAACTAAAAACTAACGATGATTCACTTCGTCTCTGCGGCATTTCCCAGATTTTTCTGTAATCATAACTCATTATTTTTTATACACTTACAACTTCGCATATTCTGAGAGCCCGTGAAATTCGTGTGATTTTCAGTAGGAAGGCCACTATACAATTGCATCAATTATTCCGAAAAATCGGACTGTTTTTGCAAGATATACCGTTTTTAATGGTCTTCATGGCAGAACTGAGCCGATCAATTATGACAGCGGGTTGTCTACACAAGCCTGCTTGCTGCTGTACTTACGAACAAGAATGCTCTGAGATCACAAATTGTGCTTTGTCGGAGAGGTTAGTTTTTAATTAGCATCTTTCGGTCAGCCGAATCTGTAAGATTCTGCAGAGATCGAAATGGAGAGATTAAGCTATGAGAACGAACGGATTCGTTGGCTTGATGATTGCGGGAATCTGCTGTTTTTCGACGCAGATACTTTATTCACAGTCAGATTTCCCAGTCGAACCATCAAATGAGTCTGAAGGGGTCTTCAGGATTTCAAATATTTCAGACTATGATGAGTCAGCAGTCGACGCCGTCTCCTTTGCGCCGTCCTCTCCGAGAACTTCCGATTTATCTCCGATCGCCATGCCGGAAGGCGGGCAGTACGCCTCCACCGAATATCATGGAGACGGGGGTGAATATTATGGTCCCTTCGAAGAATACTCCCAGGGTGACTGGGTGGAAGATCCTTATCTTGAAGACGCGACCTATGAACGCCTGGGAATTGTTGCCGGTGCGGCTGCCGTCTTTGTGAAACCTGGTTTCGATACGGATACCGCATTTCAGACTGAAGATCAGTCGGGTATGGCCACAATCACGACCTCAAATGATTTTCCTTACAACTATCAATCTGCTCCCCGCATCAACCTGGGACTGATTGATAACGAAGGGCTCAGTGCCCAGGTTCGCTGGTTCCAGTTTGAAGACGACTCTTCCAATGGTGCCACCGCAGCAAACAACTTCATCTTCTACAATGGCCTGCCTACTCAAACCGCCATTGGTGGTATTCGTGCAGGTGGCCAGGCAGGAGACTTCATCCAGACATCCAGCAATATCAAACTTTATACGATTGATGTTGATTTGAGTCAGGAATTAAATTTTGAACGCTGGCAGACCACATTCGGCGGCGGTTACCGTCACGCATCTGTGAGCCAGCAATACAGCGCAGTTGGTACTGCCAGTGGTGCAGCGGTCTCTTCCAATGCGGGACATCGGTTCGACGGTAATGGTATTGTGGTCTTTGGTGAAGCACGCCGTCCATTAGGATTGTTTGATCGCCGCACCAAAGGAACTTCCAGCCTGTCATTTATTACCAGTGCAAAATATGCTGCACTCTGGGGTAATTCGAAATATGCTGCAGAAGACCAGACTCCAGGGCCTGTCACGGCAACCGCACAAACCACTTCGAAGAAATCACTGAGTATCACAGAAGTTCAAGTCGGTATGCAGGCAGACTTTGTCCTGCAGACCGGAGCCCTTGTCTGGGTGCGAGCTGCCTGGGATGGCATGTGGTGGCGTGGTGCCGGTTCGGCTGCCAGTTCATCGGGCGACCTGAGCCTGCTCGGTGGATCGATCACTCTGGGAATGGACTGGTAAACCAAACCACCCTGGGAGACAGCAATTACGATAACAGCCCCGTCAGTGATACACTGACAGGGCTGTTTTTATTTCTGGCCGGGGATTTACTTTTCCGGCGGAGCTTCCAGTGTTTTGATGAACTGCAGCAGATCAGCCATCTGCTGAGGACTGATCTCTTTCTCCAGACCGTTCGGCATCAGAGACACACCATTGGACAGCAGCGTATCAATGTTGTTCCGCAAAATGATGTCTTCCTTGCCTTCGGCCCTGCGAATGGTGTAGCTGGTTGCAGTTTCTGCCGCAATAATACCTGTGTACAATTTCCCCTGCTCCGTCACAATCGTGTAGGCATTGTAATTGGATTGTGCCTCCCGACTGGGATCCAGAATCGCAATCAACAGGTCATTGTCAGACTTGTTCTTGGTGGTTGCCAGATTGGGACCGACATTATGCCCCTTGTCACCCACCTTATGACAGGCGGCACAATTCTTCATATAGACTTTCTGACCATTGACGGTATCCCCCTTGAGCTCCAGAGCCGCTTCATAACTGCGAACGATCTTCGCACGGTCGCTGTTGACTTCACCGCCGACTACCTTCTGTGCCCGTTTGCGAATCCCTTTGTCTGGATGATTCAGCAGCAGGTCTTTTTTATCTCGTGACAACTCATTCAGCTTGACCTGTTTGCCTTGAATGGCTTTCAGCAGACTGTCGATACGAGCAGAAGATCCGAGCAGCGCATCTACGACATCTGCTCGCACAGCAGGACTGAAGGCAGACCAGTTTTCCAATAGCGCCCCACTCACATCCGGATGATCCATCCGCGATAACGAGGCTACAGCAGCTTCCTGAATTTTCGGCGACGAACGAGGGTTCAACACCTCAGCCAACACGTCTCCAGAGACACTGAAGTCAAAGAAACCAAGCAGTCGAATGGCGGCCACCCTGTCGGCAACCGGCTTGTCTTCCTCCGTAACCATCGCAACGGCATCGGCTATCGTTTTATCAAATCGCTGCTTGACAGCAGGGTCCAGTTTCGGGTCTTTCAGCAGCGTCGCCAGTGAAGCGCCGCGACGTCCCAGGCCTTCACCTAAAGCTCCCAGAACCAGTTGTTTTTCCGACAGTGAAACAGCATCATTTGAGACAAATTCCAGTACGGTCAAAGCATCAGTCGTATCTTTTTTTGCTCCTGATATCCGCAACAGTTCAATCACCAAAGACCGTTTCCCGCCCGACAGTTTTCCTTCCGCGGCTTTTAAGAAATTGACTGCCAGTGGCCCTGCAATCTGTGCGGATGAGGTCAAGACGGCTACCTGCATATCACCATCATAATTGGGTGAATCAACCAGTTTGGTTAAGCCGGTGATCGCAGCCTGATTGTCAAATTCACCCAGTGAGAACGCCAGTTGCAACTGGACGCGATAACTGGGATCTGAAGTCAACGCCAGTACTGCTCTTGAAAGTTCAGGACTGTCCTGTGCCTGCTTTTCAGACAGACGGATGGCGTGTTCGCGAATTCCGGCATGGGGATCTTTCAGGGCCTTTAACAACAGATCTGCCTCCAGGGCATTTAATCCATCCAGGGTCCACAAAGCGTGCAGGCGTCCCAGAGGCTGTGTTGATGTTTCAAACAGTTTGACCAGGTAAGGCACAGCAGTCTGATCCTGTCGTTCCCAGATCAGCCGTTGAGCCGTTTCCCGGTTCCAGACATTGGGGGATTCCAGCTGTTGGACCAGTTGTTCGACTGACATTTCCCCCAGTTTCTGCACTGGATATTGATTTCCCTGAGGATGAACCAGACGATAAATCCGCCCGCGATCATGTCCACTTTCCAGATCCAGATGACGTTTGATATCTTCAGGAATTGAAAACGGATGTTCGATTGTTTCACGATACATGTCGAGCACCCAGAGCGTTCCATCAGGGGCATTCACAAAATTCACAGGACGAAACCAGTTATCATTGGATGTAATAAATTCGGTCTGCTCATCCGCACGGGTTGCCACATAGGTGGCACCATTTTCATCCATCGTCTTACGGTGAATCAGGTTTCCTCCCACATCACCGATAAACGCATTCCCCTGATATTTTTTCGGATAGGCACTGCCCCGATAAATTGTCACGCCGGTTGCTGAAGTAAAGAACCCCGTCGCAACCAGTTCCGTGGGGGAAAGACGTTTGCGAAAATTGGGATCGGCTGCCCGCCGCGCCGTACGAACGACACGATAAGGTTCGGGGGGACTTCGGCGGAACACAGGGGCAGCAGCCCCTTTCCGTGCTGCAGTTCGCAGAACTCCAGGAACCGCCAGATATTCATTCCGCTTCAGATAATGGCTGGGATAGACGACGTGTTGAATATGATTACTGTTGCTGCAGACGAATCGATTGCCCCAGTCATCCATGGAATGACCGAATTGAGAACCACCGGAAACGGGCTCCAGCGCTCTGGTTTTCGGGTTCAGCTTCAGATCGCGGCGACCGGAAGGGATGACTTCTTTGCCGTCCTTGAGAATCGAGCCACCATTGGTACCGCCGGCGAAATAAATGTGGTTATCCAGACTCCATTTCAGATTATTCGCCAGACCCTGCACATTATTCGTTTTCAGACCCGTGAAGACTGTCTCGCGAATATCCGCCTTGTCATCACCGTCTGTATCTTTGAAATAATAAATATTGGGGGGAGCAATCACATAGACGCCACCATCATAGCAGCAGACGGATGTCGGCCAGGTAATGGTGTCGGCAAAGACAATGCTCTTGTCCATTTTACCATCGCCGGTGGTGTCTTTTAACAGGCGGATTACGCCCGCATTTTTTCTGACCGGCCGATCGAAGTAATCGGGCACCTGATCCGGCAGATAAGGATAGCCTCGCATTTCCGCGACAAACAGCTGACCGTTTTCATCAAAACAGGCATCGACGGGATCCATCACATCCGGTTCAGAGGCGACCAATTCCAGCTGAAATCCCTGCTCGAGCTTGAAACCTTTCAGACTCTCCTGGGGTGACGTCGCGGGGATACGCTTCAGGCGTTTTGCTAAATCACCTTCGTCAGCCAGTGGCTTCTGAGCAGTGGCCCGAGAAAAATAACCGCTGGTGAATAATAAGACGATGGATAAACAACCAGTGGCCAGACAAAACAGACTTCTCTTGGAAACCGAACGCATATAATTCGACTTTCTCTTTCAGCAAAGGCATGAATCAGGAGGGAGGTAGCCGCGTCTCCGAAAACAACTGATTTTCGAAATCCCAGCAGGTCACGTGCACTATGACACCACCCGCGCAGCCAGTCCGATAATTATAAAGAACATTAACGAATACACCCTACCTTAGCCTGATTGGTAGGGAAATCAAGTCCAGATCGGCTGAATTGCAGAACTCAGCGCGCAGCTGTTCCTTCTACGTCAGTTCTTTTGCGAACCAGTAAAAAAAGAGTATGAAAAGGAAATTTATTCCCATTCAATGGTACTGGGAGGCTTGGAGCTCACATCATACACAACACGATTGATGCCACGGACATTGTTGGTAATCCGCGTCGACATGCGTTCCAGAACCTCATGCGGCAATGGTGACCAGTTGGCCGTCATAAAATCGTCTGTTTCGACGGCGCGAATGGCGGCGACATCTTCATAGGTCCGACCATCTCCCATCACCCCGACCGAACGAATCGGCAGCAGAACGGCAAACGCCTGTTTTGTTTTGCGATACAGGTTTGCCTTATGCAGTTCTTCAATGACAATCAGATCGGCTTCACGCAGCACTTTCAGACGTTCTTCTGTCACTTCTCCCAGACAGCGTACTGCCAGACCGGGACCGGGGAAGGGATGCCGATAAATCAACTCATCAGGTAACCCCAGTTCGTGCCCCATCTGCCGGACTTCGTCTTTGAATAATTCCCGCAGAGGCTCGATGAGTTCAAAACCCAGTTTTTCAGGCAGCCCGCCTACATTATGATGCGATTTGATGGTTGCCGCAGGTCCATCAGGGTTGGCACCCGATTCAATTACATCCGGATACAGTGTTCCCTGTGCCAGAAACTTGGCGTTCTCAATTGAAGCCGCTTCCTTTTGAAAGACCTCAATGAACAACCTGCCGATGATTTTCCGTTTTTCCTGGGGATCAGTAACCCCTGCTAATTCAGATAAAAACAGATCGCGCGCATCAACCACATGCAGGTCCGTTTTGAAGTGCTCACCAAAACGATGCTCTACTTCATCTGCTTCTCCTTTTCGCAGCAAGCCATTATCCACAAAAATGCAGGATAATTGAGACCCGATGGCGCGATACAGGAGAGCGGCGACGACCGAGGAATCAACTCCCCCCGATAAACCGCAAATGACCTGCTTGTCCCCCACACGTTTCCGGATGGTTTCAATTTCCTGCTCGATCAGGTTGGAAATTTTCCAGGTTCCCTCGCAACCGCATACTTTCTGTACGAAATTAGAGAGCAACAGACCTCCAAATTCAGTATGTGTCACTTCGGGATGGAACTGCAGACCGAAAAAGGGTTTGCTGTGGTGTTTGACTGCGGCAAACTGACAGGTTTCTGTTGAAGCCAGAGATTCAAAATGTTCGCTCAGATTCTGAACCTGATCTCCGTGGCTCATCCAGGCTATAAACTGGCTCGGGACTCCTGAAAACAGATTGGAATGATCCAGAACCGTACTGGGTGTTCGTCCGAATTCCCGCGACTCTCCCCCTTTGACTTCGCAACCCTGGGAAGCACAGACCAGCTGCATGCCATAACAGATTCCCAGAATCGGAATCCCCAGATTGAATATTTCCGGATCAGGCTGGGGAGAGTTCTCACCGTAAACACTGGCCGGACCTCCAGAGAGAATAATTCCTTTCGGATTCAACTCTCGGATTCGTTCGGCTGAAAGATCGGGACGGGCCAGCTGACTGAAGACGTTCTGTTCACGTACACGCCTTGTGATCAACTGTGCGGTCTGGGAACCAAAATCCAGCACCAGGATCAACTCTTCCTGTCTGGTATCAATAACACTCTGGGGAACAGCATCCTGCTCAGAGATATGTGGATCAGTCATTACGTTCTCGAAAGTTAAAATCAATCGTCAATTTCATGGGAGGTGCTCGCGCCAAGCCCTCTCAAGTGGTATCTACGATTAAAAATCAGCCTGTTTGACTTAAGTTGGAACTGGTGTGAAAAGCAAACCGCCATCTTAGCGACTCCATTTTCGAAATCCAATTCAGCACGCTCAATTCGATTAAGTAATACTGGAATCTCTACCTTTCAGTCAAAATACAAAAGCTACAAAGTCTATAGGCTCACTGATCGCAAATTTCGTTCTTTCTCTTTCCGGCATGTGCGATGTTTTATATCTCAAAACAGAAGCCAGAAAACAACTTACGGCAATAATAGATTGAGAGGAGCGTTTGAACCATTTCTGCCGATCCGTCCGATAATTCCAGTAATAGCACAACTGCGGAAAAGTAACCTCCCCCTGAAATAGTACGCCTTCCTCCATTTCAGGGGAGAATCAGCCAAGCGTCAGGACTCTGCTACTTTTCCTCTCTCTTTTATCTCGATGCCAGGAACCAATCGCATGTTTTTCTCATGGAAACATTTTCTTACGAGACATTGTCTCGCTCTGTTTGCAGGAACCACTATTCTGATTGCCGGCGGCCAGGCTAATGCACAGGTTGTTCCTGGTACAGGGACCCGCATTGATGGCGCCTGGGATGATTTCGAAGATGAATCGTGGGAATATATAACCAACCTCCCCAAGAGCAGTACGAATGTCGATAAAGAAACGCGCTACCCACTGGGACAGTCTTCGAACGGTGTCTGGACCGAAAGCGCAAAACGGGGACAACCCGATGTGATTCAACGCGTCCCCACTCCTGAAGGTGGCCTGCCCGGCAGTAAGAGTTCTCTACTGATGAAAACCCTGCATACGGGTGTTCCCGGACAAGGCAGTCGCGGTTCAAACCAGGATGACCTGATCATGTCGGGAAGCATGGTCTCCGTTGCTTACTCCCCCAGTGTTGTGACGCGCGTTTATCTGCCCCCGTTTGAAGAATGGGAAGACAAAACCGGTACTTCGTTTGGTTTTCGTGCCGCTGTCAAAGCGCCCATGAAGTCCAGTTCCAGATCTCGCCGACGGTTCTTCCGCAGCAGTTCTTCGACCAAAATTGAGACCATCTACCTGGGCATGTTTATTCAGTTTAACAGTAAAACAGACAGTCCTAATGGTGAAGATTCAGCCATGTTCGTGGTCCGGGCAGATGCTTCCGGACAGGATTTCATCGGCCCTGAAATCAAACAGACCGGCTGGTGGACATTGGGCATGTCCTTTACCCCTGATGGACGAACCCACTATTACGCAAAGCCTGGAGTTGGTCCACTGACTCAGGCTGACCGCTTTGCTTCACATTATCCCTATGGAACCCAGATCCAGTCATTCCACACCGCATTCTTCAATGTCTGCAATCAGGATAACGGACGGACCTGGTCTACTGAGTGGATCATTGATGATCCGGCGATGTATTACATCAGCCGCTAGTCAAACAGAAGATCGATCAAAACAAATCAGATTATTTCAGCAACGGCATACTCTCTCAGGGTATGCCGTTGCTGTTTTTACGTTTATGATATTTTACGTTCGCCACGTCGTCTGATTCACCCGTTTAAACTCATCTTTTGTTTTGGATCCCCTGATGTTCGAAAATAAAATTAAAACACTGACTGCTCGAGGTGATGTCGCTTTGGGAGTGGGTATGCCTGATGCTTCGGAAATTCTGGCGAAACTTTCAGTCGACACAGGAGTCGATTTTTTATGGATCGATCTCGAACATCGTCCTTATGGGATCAATGAAGTCAAGAACCTCCCGCTGATTGCCCGGAGACAGGGATGTATGCCCATGATTCGCGTGCCGGGACTTGATCAGATGTACTTCAAAAAAGCACTGGATATCGGCGCCAATACAATTATGGTACCGCAAATCAATAATGCGGAAGAAGCAAAACTGGCCGTCCAGTACGCTAAATATCCACCTGAAGGAACACGGGGAGTTTCACCGGACTGGGTGATGTTCCTGGATTACACTTTTGATGATTACCTGCCTTACGCCAATCAGGAAACCGCCATCGTCGCTCAAATTGAGTCACCGGAAGGCATCGAAAATATCGAAGCCATTGCAGCGGTTGACGGGATTGATGTGGTCTTCGCAGGTCCCATGGACCTGTCTGCGTCTCTGGGTATCATCGGACAGATCCAACATCCGGAACTGCAGAAACTACTGGCCGATTTCCCCAAACGGGTTGCAAAAGCCAATAAACCTGCCGGAATCACCTTTGGTGACCTGGACCGTTGTCGACAGGCCATCGATGAAGGTTATCGATTTGTGAATATCGGCTCAATTGCTTCACTGGGCGCTAATGGCATCAAATCCGTCCTGCCCGAACTGCGCGAACGGGCCCGAAAATAATCCGGGGAACTGGTCTGACTCCTCTGGAACACATAAACACAAATTGATACAATCGTTCTCACATCGGCTCAAGACTGAAGCGTTTTTTGCGGGAGAGAGAACGGTATGCTGACGCTGTCTGGACAGAATCACACAGAAGGATCTTTCTGTGATCGGTTATCGCGACGCAATTTTCTACAGATTGGCAGCCTGGGGCTTTCCGGTCTGACACTGCCACGTCTGTTACAGGCCGAAGCGGAAAATCCTGCTAAGAAGCGGCAGAAGTCAGTCATCATGATCTACCTCGTAGGTGGTCCACCACACCAGGATATGATCGATCTCAAGCCCGAAGCGCCGAAAGAAATTGCCGGCCCCTGGCGGCCGATCGCTACGAATGTTCCCGGTATTGAAATTTGTGAAGCATTCCCGCGACTGGCACAATCAATGGACAAGCTGGTACTGGTCCGTTCGATCGTCGGTTCACAAAGCGGCCACGATGCCATCCAGTGCTTCAACGGACATGATCCTCGCAAACTGACCCCGCAGGGGGGCTGGCCTCAATTTGGGTCGACCGTCGCAAAACTGCAGGGCCCGCACGTCGAATCGGCGCCCCCGTTCATCAGCCTCTGCTACCCCTGTACTCACGGTCCTTATAATGAACCGGGGCCGGGTTTCCTGGGACTGTCGCAGTCCCCCTTCCGTCCGATGGGCCCGACCCGTCATGACATGGTTCTAAATGGGATTTCACTGGAACGACTGGCCGATCGCAAACAACTGCTGCAGAGTATTGACAACTTCAAACGGGAGGCAGATGCTTCCGGAATGATGACTGGACTGGATACATTCACCGAACAGGCCATGGGGGTCCTCACTTCTTCTGAACTGGCAGAAGCCCTGGATCTCTCAAAAGAAGATCCCCGGACCGTCGCTCGTTACGGTACCGGCGATCCCACCAAGTTCATTGACAGTAACGGCGCGCCCCGCGTTCCGCAGAGCATGCTTGTTGCCCGTCGTCTGATTGAAGCTGGTGCCCGCGTTGTCACACTCAATTACAGTAAATGGGACTGGCATGGTGGCAAGAACAATTCCATCTTCAAACGCGAAGCAGAAGACTTCCCTGTCTTTGACCAGTGTGTGAGTGCACTGCTGGAAGACCTGCATCAGCGCGGACTGGATCAGGACTGCACGGTGGCCATCTGGGGTGAATTTGGTCGAACCCCCAAAATCAGTACCCAGGTCGGCCGCGATCACTGGCCACGCGTCAACTCGGCCATTCTGTTCGGTGGTGGTATGAAAACCGGTCAGGTCATTGGAGCCACTGACAGGCTGGGAGGCGAAGCGGTCGAACGTCCCGTCACATTCCCCGAACTGTTCGCCACTCTCTATCACAATCTCGGGATCGAAACAGAACATACCACAGTAGAAGATTTCAGTGGGCGACCGCAATACCTGGTCGAAGGTCACGCCAGGCCGTTACCAGAGCTCATCTGATGCATCCGGCCTGAATTCGATCCACTTGAGCTGTACAGCCGATTAAAACTTGAATCGTCGTCTGGATTCACGTTAGAATAAATGGGTCTGCTCTTTCAAGAATACTCCCTCCATTGAAGTGAGGCACAGCGTATACCACAGTGCCTCGGCAGCTTCAGCCAGATCATTACCTGAACACCGTAAATAGAAACCGGCGCATGAAGCAGTTTATTCGTATCACATCTCTGGTTTTGCTCCTGATTGGTTTGAGTCGCTTTTCGAACTCTGCTGAAAAGGAACAGGGAACAGCAGAGACAGCCCCTCGCTTTTCGAGCGCGCAACTCGAATTCTTTGAAAAATCGATCCGTCCCCTGCTCGCCGAACATTGTTACGAATGTCACAGCGGTCAGTCGAAACGTCTGGAAGGTGGTTTGAGACTGGATGCCCGTTCGCTGCTCCTGAAAGGAGGCGACTCGGGTCCGGCAGCAGAACTGAAACAGCCGCACGACAGTCTCCTGATGCAGGCGGTCCGCTATGAATCTTATGAAATGCCCCCCGATACGCGACTGAAGCCCGAGCAGATCGCAGCACTCTCCAGGTGGGTTGAAATGGGACTGCCCTGGCCTGACGAAAAAACGCCCGCTGCGTCTGAAGCGGCCAGAACATTCGATCTGCAACAACGCAAACAGGAACACTGGGCCTGGCAACCAGTGAAGGATGTGAAGCCTCCCACTGTCAAACACAAAAACTGGTCAACTCATCCGGTTGATCACTTTATCCTCGCCAAACTGGAAGAAAAAAAACTGCATCCGAGTGCTCCAGTAGACAAGCGCACGATACTCCGCCGTCTCTGTTTCGACCTGACAGGACTCCCTCCCACTCCCGAGCAGATTCAGCATTACCTGGCTGATTCGTCTCCCAATGCGACAGAAAAAGTCGTCGACCGTTTACTGGCCTCTCCCCGGTTTGGTGAACGCTGGGCACGACACTGGCTCGATCTGATGCGCTATGCAGAATCCCGAGGCCATGAGTTCGATAACGATGCTCCCAATGCCTACCAGTATCGCGACTATGTGATTCGTGCCTTGAATGCAGATCTGCCTTACGACCAGTTTGTCACAGAACACATCGCCGGCGATCTCCTGCCGCAGCCACGACTCAATCCCGAATCCCAGTTTGATGAATCCGTACTGGCGACTGCATTCTGGTACCTCGGCGAATGGGTGCACTCTCCCGTGGATATCCGCAAAGATGAAACCGATCGTTTCGACAACGCGATTGACGTCATGACCAAATCGTTTCTGGGCATGACCGTCTCCTGTGCACGCTGTCACGATCATAAATTCGATGCGATCTCCACAAAAGATTACTACGCTCTGTACGGTTATCTGCAAAGCAGTAATTACCACCAGGTCAGATTCGAATCAAAGGCACACAATCAGAAAATCGCGAAACAGGTTGAACAACTCGATCAACGCCAGCAGGAACTTCTCAAAGCAAAAATCAAACCGGCTTTCAGCGAAGGCATTCAAAACTTCTCGAAATACTACTGGGAAGCCAAAGCGCTGGCAGAGAAATATCCTGCAGAAAACACAGCCGCCCTGGAAGCGGAACTGCAACAGCAAGCGGTTCAGGGAACACTCTCGCCTCAAATTCTGAAGAACTGGGTCCGCTTTCTCAAATCAAACCCGGATCACAGCCAGCTGATGTCACTCCGCTTTATGCTGGATTCAGAAGAGGATTCCCCCCTCTTGCCCCCTTCACCGTTTGCGAAAAATCTAGCTGACAAAACAGATCAACGCGTCATCATTGATTATGCGCAGTCTGCCCCGGAAGAATTCATTTCGGATGGATTTATCTTTGGCATGGCACCTCGCTCGCGAGGAACGCTGGTTCTTGATTCGTCCAGTGCTGATTCCCATCTAATTTTACAAACCGAAGGCGCCGCCCGGCGTGATCCGCTCTGGAATGATCTGGTGGACACGAAGTCGCCACAACTGAACCAGAAAAACAAGCTGCGATCCTACCCCCGCGCCGGCAGAACGCTTCGCACTCCCACATTCGAAGTCCGGGGAGCAGTCAATTATCGCGTGAAAGGAGACTGCTGGGTTTATGCCTGCGTCGATTCCCATCGACTGCTGTTTGGTCCTCTGCATGGCTCCACACTCAAAAAAGTGCAAGCCAGTCCCCACGGTAAGCCGGTCTGGGTCACTCATGATCTGTCCCGCTACAAAGGACATCGCGTCCATCTCGAATTCACGCCCATCGATCAGTCTCCCCTGGAAGTGTATCAGGTTAAACAGGGAGCTTCTCTTCTGGAACCTGACCTGACAACCGTCAGTCTGACGGGCCCCAAAGTGCCGCTTGCCTTGGAGACCGCGTTTGAGGAATTTGTTTCCGGTAAGCCTGATCCAACCTCGCAGTCAATAGCCCTGGTCAACTGGGTGCTGACTCATCCTGATCTGTTCTCTGAACCTCAAAGTCCGGCACGACAAGATCTCAAAGCAGGAATCGATGACTGGCAGCAGCAGCGGAATGCGTTGAAAAAGTCGATCCGAACCGCATCCCAGACCGCGATGGCAATTATGGATGGGAGTGCCGAAAACGATCACGTCCTGATTCGAGGCAGCCATCAGAATACAGGTCCCATCGTGGAACGTCGTTTCCTGGAAGCATTGGGGGGCGCTTCACCCGGGAGCAAAGCAGGCAGCGGTCGACTGGAACTGGCTGCCGCAATCAATGCTCCTGAAAATCCACTCACACATCGCGTGATCGTGAACCGCATCTGGGCTCATCTGTTCGGACGTGGCATCGTGCCCAGCGTCGATAATTTCGGCGTACTCGGCGAACGCCCTTCGCATCCCGAACTCCTCGATTTCCTGGCTTTGAAGTTTCTTGAAGAGGGTCGCTCTCTGAAGCAGATGATCAAATATCTGGTGCTGACTCAGACCTACCAGCAGTCAAGCACCACCACTCAGGATGTCGCAGAAGTCGACCCTGACAATACCCTGCTTTACAGGATGCCTTTGAAACGTCTGGAAGGGGAAGCAATCCGCGATGCCGTGCTGCAGATTTCAGGACGTCTCGACGAAACCCGGTATGGACCTTCGATTCCCGTCCATCTGACAAAATTCATGGATGGCCGCGGCAAGCCGCCTGTCAACGGTCCCCTGGATGGTGCAGGCAGACGATCCATTTATATTCAGGTTCGCCGTAATTTTCTTTCCCCTATGATGCTGGCTTACGATACCCCCAGTCCTTTCAGCACCATGGGCCGACGCAACGTTTCCAATGTCCCCGCACAGGCGCTGATCATGATGAATGATCCGTTTGTCCTGCAGCAGGCAGAACTGTGGGGCAAACGCGTTCTGACAGAATCGGGACTGCAGACAACCGAAGACCGCATTCGCTGGATGTACGAATCCGCGCTGGGTCGGCTTCCCACGCCGGAAGAACTGCAGACAGCCCGAGAATTTATTGAACAACAAATGAAAACAAATCCTTCCGATTCAGATCAGACTCGAATCTGGTCTGAACTGGGACATGTGATCTTCAATCTTAAAGAGTTTATCTACCTGTTTTAGGTTTCAGAAAGACGACAGCATGCACTGTGGAAAGTTTCGACAGCAATATACGCGAAGAGAGATTCTCAAGCAGTGCGCGAACGGCTTCGGTGCAGCCGCACTCGCTGCCCTGCTGCAGGATCGTGCCTTCGCCAGTGAATCAACGGGAAAAACACACTTCCCGCCTCAAGCAAAAAACGTCATCTTCCTGTACATGGACGGCGGTCCTTCGCAGGTAGACACCTTCGATCCCAAACCGATGCTGTCAAAATTTAATGGCAAAAGTCCCGGCGACTTCTTCAAAGTCGAGGCCACCCAGTTTGATAACGTCGGCAAAGTCCTGGAGAGTCCCTGGAAGTTTAAACCATACGGCGAGAGTGGTATTCCGGTCAGCGACCTGTTTCCCCAGATTGGCACCTGTATTGATGACATGGCGGTCATTCGCTCGGTCGTCTCGCAATTTCCGGAGCATACTTTTGCCAACTACTTCCTGCATACAGGCAGTGGCCTGCAGGGACGTCCCAGCATGGGCGCCTGGGTGAATTACGGACTCGGTAGCGAATGTCAGGACCTGCCCGGCTTTGTCGTGATCAATGGCGGCCTGATCCCTCCCGGTGGACTGGATTGTTTTAACAGCGGTTTTCTCCCTGCCAGCTTTCAGGGCTCTATCTTCAAACCGGGGGGCAGTGGCATCGCCAATGTGGAACGGCAGGAAAAATCCGGTCAGACCCAAATTCAGAAGCTCAAACTGATGCAGCAGCTGGATCTGCTCAAACAGCAGCAGACCGGCGTCCATGATGAAATCGAATCCGCGATTTCCAATTATGAACTCGCTTATAAAATGCAGATGGCCATCCCCGACCTGATGACATTCAACAGCGAAAGCAAAGCTACGCTGGACCTGTATGGTTTTAATGCAGAGTATGCTCCCACGCGCACTTACGGTGCGGAGTGTCTGCTCGCCCGGAGACTCGTCGAACGCGGAGTCCGCTTCGTGGAGTTGACCTGCCCGAATGTCAAAGGGGATCGCTGGGATCAGCACAGTAATCTGAAACGGGATCATGAAAATAACGCCCGCGCCGTCGATCAACCGATCGCCGGACTGCTGAAAGATCTGAAACAGCGCGGACTGCTGGAATCGACCCTGGTCATCTGGGGAGGCGAGTTCGGCAGAACTCCCTTTGCGCAAGGCAAGAACGGGCGGGATCATAATCCGTTCGGCTTTACCATGTGGATGGCCGGCGGTGGCATCAAGGGAGGCACGACCTATGGCGCCACCGATGACTGGGGCTACAAAGTCGTCGAAAATCGCGTCGAAATTCACGACATTCATGCGACAATGCTGCACCTGCTGGGACTGGAGCATACCAGGTCCACGTTCCGTTTTGGAGGTCGTGACATGCGTCTGACTGACGTGCATGGCCATGTGATCCACGACATCATCGCTTAAGCTGGTCACGATACAATTCGATTGCATTTTTTGAAGAGGCGCTCACATGGTCAAACACTGGCAATGTTTTTGTTGTGTATTCTCAATGTGTCTCGTTTTTTCCGCCGAGCCGCTTCGCGCGGAAGACTGGCCCGCTTTTAGAGGACCTCTGGGAAATGGCATCTCCCAGGAAACCGATGTACCGCTCAAATGGAGCGCCGAAGAAAATATCCTCTGGAAAGCACCGCTGCCTGCTCCTGGTAACAGCAGTCCCATCGTTTCAAATGGCAAAGTTTTTATCACCTGTGCTGAAAACGAAGGTCGCAAACGCAGTCTGTACTGTTTTGACAGAACCAGTGGAATGCAGCTCTGGGTTCGTTCAGTAGACTATGACAAAGTCATGCCGACGCATAAGACCAATAACTATTGTGGCTCGACCCCCGCCGCTGATGGTAAGCGGGTTGTAGTCTGGCATTCTTCAGCCGGTTTATACTGTTATGACTTTGCAGGCAAAGAACTCTGGCATCGCAGCCTGGGGGAATTTGAACACATCTGGGGCTACGGTGCTTCGCCTGTACTGCACGCAGGCAAGATCATTCTGCATTGTGGACCAGGCAAGCGGGTTTTCATGACTGCTCTCGACCTGGAAAGTGGAAAAACGCTCTGGGAAACCAATGAGCCGGTTGCCGGCGACGGTCAATATAATGACCAGAGGAAGTGCATGGGTTCCTGGAGTACTCCGGTCATCGCGAATGTGAACGGTCAGACGCTTATCATCTGCAGCATGGCGCTGCGAGTGAATGCCTATGAGCCCACATCCGGTAAAATCATCTGGAGTTGTGAAGGTCTACATGGAAAGAAAGGGGATCTCGCCTATACCTCCCCTGTGTTGGCAAACGAGATTTGTGTGGCCATGGGTGGCTTTAATGGTCCCGCGATCGGCTTCAGGATGCAGGGCAGCGGCGATATTACAGACGCACAACGATTGTGGCTGAAAGAACCGAATCCGCAGCGGATCTCTACCGGCATCTTTACGAACCGGCATCTGTTCATGGCTAACGCCGGGCCGAATCTGTTTCAATGTCTTAATCCTGCCACAGGGGAAATCGTCTGGCAGGAGCGATCCGGCGGAGCCGCCTGCTGGGGTTCCATGGTCTTAGCCGACAAACATCTGTATGTCACCGATCAGAATGGAACGACGCACGTCTTCCAACCAAGCACTGCCGGGCTGGAAAAAGTTGCAGAGAACCCGCTGAAGGAACGCAGCAATTCCACACCTGCTGTTTCTGACGGACAGGTCTTTATCAGAACATTTCGGCACCTCTACTGCATCGGGAAGTAGTCCGTTGAGAGACTGCTTTATAAGCTGACCATGCTGCAGCGGGTGGATTGAACTCCGGATTTACCAGAGTTCAATTTCCAGTTCGAGATCCACGCCGAATTTTTCAGAAACCGTGTTCTGTGCCAGATTGATCAGATCGAGTACGTTTTCTGTCGTGGCATTCTCATCGTTAATGATGAAATTAGCATGTCGATCACTGATCTCTGCACCTCCAATACGAGTGCCTTTCAGACCAGCCTGCTCAATCAAAGCACCAGCGTGCATGCCACGAGGATTCTTGAAAATGCAACCGGCTGACTGGTGGGTCAAAGGCTGATTCGCCTTTTTCATGATCCAGTTCTTTTTCATCCGGTTTGTGACTTCTTCCGAATCATCAGCCGTCAGTTCGAACACTGCTTCGATAATCGCCAGTTCATTGATACTGCTCTCACGGTAGCTGAAGCTCAGTTCGTCCGCAGTTCGCACAAACTTTTCTCCCCGCGCGGTCAGAACGGTAACGGAAGTCGCGAACTGGCCGGTATCGCCATTATGGCCGCCGGCATTGCCATGTAATGCGCCGCCAACAGTTCCCGGAATTCCGACCAGGGACTCCAGGCCCGCCAGACCCGCTTTGACCGTTTCTGAGACCAGGTTGGAGAGTAAAGCCCCCGCGCCGGCAGTGACCGTTGTCCCCTCGATGCTGATTTTAGAAAACTCGTCGGCATGGATGCGAATGACGGCCCCCTGCACACCGGAATCTTTAATCAGAATATTAGAGGCACCGCCAAAGACGCGTACCGGAATTTCATTCTCAACACAGCATTTGATCACAGCCTGCAGTTCGTCTGCGTTCCGTGGTTCCAGAAAGAACTGTGCTGGCCCCCCTATTTTGAAATAGGAATATTTGGCCAGTGGTTCAGATGGTTTGAGAATCTCTTTGAAGTCTTCGATTGAACTCATGATGGATCCGATTTATTTCGCCCGCTCCCATAGTAATGATAATATCACCAGATTGAGCCTCAGTCTCTAAAGTTGAGAGCATCTGGTCAAGGGAACTGCTGAAACTGACCGAAGCATTATGCAGAAGAATTCGCCGAACCAGCTCTTTTGACGTTTCGACAGGTTCTTCAGCGAGTTTTTCGCGGGCAGCATACACGGGAGCAATCAGAACCCGGTCCGCCTGCTGAAAGCTGCCGGCATAATAATCCATCAACGCCTGTGTACGCGAAACCTGATGCGGTTCATACAGACACCAGATCCGGCGATCGGGATATTCCTGCCTTAACATCTTTAATGTCGCCTGAATGGCTGTCGGATGATGGGCATAATCATCGAACAGTGTTATCCCCTTATAGGACCCCATCCGCTCGTAACGTCGACGAATCCCGGGGAATTCGTAAATCCCCTCTCGAATCTGTTCCGCATCAATCCCGGCGGTATGACAGAGAATGGCAGCGACCATCGCGTTGGAAACATTATGTTTTCCCGTTTTCTGTAGGGAAATTTCAGAAAAGTACTCTCCCTGATGGAACAGTCGAAACCGCAACCCGAACGCCGTCGATTTAATATCGGTAGCCCACCAGTCCGCCCCGCGTTCCAGCGAAAACGTGGAGATTTTTGCTTTACAGGCTTCACGCAGCTTCTGTAAGCCCATGCAGGTAGAGGGTAATACTAATGTCCCTCCCTTAGGTATCCGCGCCACGAACTCGGCATAAGCGGTTGTCATATCATCCTGATTTTTAAAATAATCAAAATGGTCGGGTTCGATATTGGTAATCGCTGCGTAAAAAGGGAATAAATTCAGAAAACTACGCTGATATTCACAGCTCTCAGCGACGAACAAAGCACCTTCACCAGCCCAGCCATTCAGATTCTGGCTGCATAGTTCGGCTCCAATGACCGCGGAAGGGGATACGCCGGCATTCTGCAGGATAAATGCTGTCAAAGCTGTGGTCGTGCTTTTCCCATGCGTACCGGCAATACAGACTCCCTGCTTCTGACGCATCAGATGCCCCAGCATCTGAGCATACGAAAACTGGGGAATTCCCATTCGTTGTGCAAATCGACGCTCCGGATTCGCCAGACCGATCGCAGGGCTATAAACAAGTACACTCGTCCCTTCGGGTACAAACCGCATGTCATGCCCCTGGTGCACGCGGTATCCTCCTGCACGCAAAGCAGGTTCTGTAGCGAGAGGGGGGCTTAAATCAGATCCTGTGACTCGACAGCCGGCACTAGCCAGATATTCTGCCAGGGCCTTCATTCCGGAACCGCAAATGCCAACCAGATGGGCTGAAGCCGGCAAGGCAGATGATTCCAGACGTAGCCCGTCTGCTGACTGACTTTGCTGATGAATATTCTCTTTTGACAGGATCATAATCGCCTTAATGTTTATCTGAAGTTCCCGATGATATTTCTCGCAGGGGTCTTCCCAGACAAGTGGCAGGTCTCGGCTGGATCGGTCCGAAATCCTACGTCTCTAACTATCGGGAATCAGCGCGTTCTGAATCCATTGGTTATGACTTTTGTTTCGACTGGATAAACATTATCGAATAGCAAGATCCTGTTGCATCAAGCCGGTAGGCTGGTGAAAATTGATAAGACAGGAAGACTCAGCCTGATTTTTACCCGAATCAGGAAGAATTCATTGATCTCCTGCCAATTTTCGTAAGTTCTTATAATTCTTCTCCGGCTGCGATACAATGCATTATGCCTCGAAATGGAATCTGTCTGAAGATCAGTTTTCAGGTCCCGTTTTCCATCAGACTCCGGTTGACGGATTTGCTACACAAGGAGAATCATCATGCAGACATCCGATTTTGATAAGCAGGCCGCACATCGCTATTTTGCCGCGGACAGCTTCAATAAAACATGGGAGTTTCTGGAAAAACAGGATCGTGCAGCTACGGAAAATCTGGAGATGATCTCCACTTGCCATGCCTCCTTGTGGCACTGGTTGCAATTTGAAGATCACACGGGTGAAAATATTTCCATCGCTTACTGGCAGTTATCACGAGTCTACGCGGTTACGAATCAGCCCAGTAATGCATTCAGTTTTGCGATGCTCTGTCTCAAAATCACTCAGGACAAACATTTAAGCCCGTTCTGCCTGGCGTATGCTTATGAAGCGCTGGCCCGCGCTGCTTCGATCTCCAATAAACCGGAAGAAGTAGCAACTTATGTAGAACAGGCTAAAAAAATCGCAGAATCAGATCTGAAAGGCGATGAAAAACAGCAATTACTGGATGATCTGAATACAATATAAGCAGTCGATTCGCTGTCAGTCACTTCGATCAACAGACTACCTGCAGTCCTGTCACGATACATTTGCACAAACCATGGATAAACTGAAACAACTCCTGGAATCCTATTTCGAGATCCCCGCTGCGGGTCCCGGCCAGGGTTCCGCCTGGAATTTTCAGTGGAATTCTCCCTGGCCTGGCTGGTTACCTGACTGGGCGGTACTCCTGCTGGGCAGTGGGATCGTTTTTTTGCTGATCTATGCATACCTGAAAGATACCGCTCACCTGAATGTAAATAAACGTCTGGTTCTGATTGGAATCCGACTGACACTGTTTGCCATCATTATCCTGTTCCTTACGCGGTTCACCTTAACCATTCATAGAACCGGACTGCCATTCGTCGCCGTACTCATTGATGATTCTGCCAGTATGGGACTCGAAGATGATTACGCGGAATTATCCTCCACCAGTATGAGCAAACCATTCCTGCAGGAGAGTCGGGGAAAAAACCGACTGGAACTGGTAAAAGATCTCCTGCTGCAAAATGAAGCCCGTTTTTTGACGGAACTTCAGAATAAACACAAACTGAGACTTTATCATTTTTCCGACGAATGCCTGCCTCTGGGCGAACCGGGGCTGATCGATCTCCAGAATTACCAGCGGACACAGGAAGTCTTAAAACAGCTGGAACCGGTGGGAAAAGAAACGCGTCCGTTTCATGCAGTCCAAAAAGTTCTCAATGATTTTCGGGGAACCCCACCGACGGCCATCATTGTACTCAGTGACGGCATCTCCAGTACCGGTGACCTCGATCTCCTCTCCCGCGCCGGGACACTGGCAAAATCCAAGCTGGTTCCCCTCTTTCCCGTCGGTGTCGGCAGCGAACAGCCGGTGAAAGACCTGCAATTGTATGACCTGCTGGTTGATGATGTTGCCTTCATCAACGACCCCGTCACCGTCTCTGCGAAAGTAAAATTCTTTGGTATTCAATCCGGTAACATGAAAGTCAGTCTCAGGGAAGCACGCACCGGCAGTCCCCTGGCGTCGCGGCAGTTCCCGATCAATGCCCAGAAAGATTATCAGAAAATCGAGCTGACATTCACTCCCACGAAACCCGGATTACTCGAATATGTCATCGCCGTCGAACCGGTAAAAGGAGAAGTCAATCTCAAGAATAATCAGCAGACGAGTCAGATTTCTGTACTCGATCAGAAAATCCGTGTCCTGCTCGTCGATTCGGTTCCCCGATATGAATACCGCTATCTCAAACATCTGCTGGAACGGGATAAAACGATCGAGCTTCGCAGTATTCTGCAGGAATCAGATCTGGAATATTCATCAGAGGATGCCACTGCCCTCGATTATTTTCCGGTCAAAAAAGAAGATCTGTACCAATATGATGTCGTCATCCTGGGTGATGCCGATCCGGCCTACTTCAGCCAGGCAGTATTTGAGAACCTGGACCAGTTCGTTCGGGAAAAAGGTGGCGGGCTGATTATGGTGGCCGGTCCCCGTTTTTCTCCCCACGCTTATTTAAACACCGATCTGGAAGCATTGCTGCCGGTCGAGATTTCCAATAACAGGCAACCTGCAGAATACAAACCGGTGATCGAAGGTTTTCAGCCGGAGTTGACCACGGAAGGACAGTTCAGCACCTCCATTTTTCGATTTGCTGACAATGCTGAAGAAAGCCAGTTGATCTGGAATCAGCTGCCTGAGCTGTACTGGTTCTATGCAGCAGATGAGATCAAACCGGGCGCCTCCGTCTTCGCAGTGCATCCTACGCAAAAGGGAAAAAAAGGTCAGAGAATTCCCATTATCTCGACCCAGCGAGTCGGTGCCGGCAAAGTCATTTTCAACGCCACGGATGACCTGTGGCGCTGGCGGGACCTGGTAGGAGACCTTTACTATTCGCGATTCTGGGTGCAAACGATTCGCTATCTGAGTCGGTCCAAACTCTTAAACCAGGAACAGGCTGTGGAGCTGACGCTGGATAGAAAGACCTACCAACAGGCCGATACCGTACAGTTTCGTGTCAAATTCCTCGATGAACAGTTGATTCCCACAGATTCAAAAAGCGTTACGGTCATGCTCGAACGACAGGGCGAAGCTTCGAAGCCGGTGAAATTAACGCCCCTGGAAAACTCACCCGGAATTTTTGAAGGCAGTGTCTCGAATATCCCGGAAGGCGCCTATCACACCTGGGTCTCACAGCCCATTCTTCAGGGAACGCCGCCTGCGGTGGATTTTCGCGTCGAAATTTCTCAACGCGAACTGGTCAACCGCGATATGAATCAGAGTGATATGAAAAAAACGGCCCGGGAATCGCGTGGAAAATATTTTCCCATTTATGCAGCAGAACAGCTTCCCCAGGCCATACCGGCGGGCCATCCCGTTCCACTGGAAAATGAAGAACCGATCCCTCTCTGGAATCGCTGGGAATTCCTGATACTGTTTACTTTACTGATCTCAGCAGAATGGCTGTTAAGAAAACGTTTTCGCTTAGTATAATAAACCATAGTCACTTTTTGAGGCATCAATCAGTTTTCCTGAAACCGGTATCATGCAACATTCCATTCGAGCACAACTGGAACAACTGCATCACAAGATTCGCCAGCTCATCTGGCTGAATGGATTGTGCTGGGGACTGACCCTGTTTCTCGGGCTGGCAGCATTGATCATCAGTCTGGACTGGATGCTGAATATTTCAGATCCCGCCAGCAGACTCCTGCTCGGTCTCGCAGCAGGTTCCAGTGTGATCTGGATCCTCTGGAAACATCTCATCATCCCGTTAAAAACCCCTCTGACCGATTTAGACCTGGCGCTCAAAATTGAACGTCGCTACCCGACATTGCGAGACAGTTTTTCCAGCAGCATTCAGTTTGATCACCAGTCCAACACTCAGTTTGCCGGATCAACACAGATGCGTCAGGCTGTTATCGAAGATGCCTATCAACGTGCCTCTCAAATTAATTTTCTGGAACTGATTGATACACACCCCCTCAGAAAGATTATGTTTTCTGCTACTCTGCTCTGCCTGATCACAGCCTTCTTAACCCTGCTGCATCCGCAGGTAGTGATCCTGGGGCTTCACCGCCTGATACTCCCTTTCTCGGCACCGGACTGGCCTCAACGGGTTGAACTGCTGATCCTGGACGAAAAACTGGTTCCCATCGAAACCGGGCCAGACAATCCCTACCAGGTAGTCGAAGGACAGACATTTCAGTTTTTTGTTGAAAACCGCAAAGGCACTCCTCCCGACGATCTTCGTCTCGAATATCAGTCCCGTCAGAAAGAACAGTCTGCGGGTAAAATTTATTCTGACCCCCTGCGTATTGTATCGGTTCCCGATAATTCGGGAGTCACACATGATCTGGGCACAGGTTCTTTAGTCATCACAAACAAACTGCTCAAACTGCGCGCAGTTGGCGGTGATGATACCCACATGCCCTGGCTCAATATTGTCTCGGTCCCTCCCACCATGATTCGTCTGGAGCAGGTCAGACTTATTCCTCCCGCTTACTCGCAGCTCACCGAAGAAATCCTCCCCACCGGAATAGGCAACTTCAAAGCGCTGGTCGGCACGCGTGTTGAGTTTAAAGCCAGTTCAAACAAACTGTTGAAAACGGTAGACCTGCGGATTAAAAACAGCGAACCTGTATCTCTTAAATTACAACCGGATCGTAAACATTTTTCAGGTACCTTTGTTGTCAATGCGCCGGGAACCTATTCCTACTGGTTCGAAGCGGAAAATGATCAGGGCTTTAAACCACCCACCGCCGATCATTTTGAAATCACTGCAATCAGCGATGACGTTCCGGAAATTTTTCTGGAAGTTCCCGATACCGACCTGCAAGTGACACCCACTGCTCAAATCCCTCTCAAAGTCGTTGTTCATGATGACCTGGGGATCGAAGATGTTCTCATCCGCTATCAGAAATCTTCCAGCCAGGAGACTCTCTCGCGCGCCTTGCGTACAGACCGTGAAAACTTTTCTTTTCGCCTGCCATTCCCCCCAGAGTCGGCAGCAAACCAGCGGCAAAACCAGTTGAAGGACCTGACGCTGACAGACAACTGGAAGCTCTCTGAACTGGCGCTTAAAGAAGGTGATCGGATTATTTTTCGGGCCGAAGCCCGTGATCTCTTCCAGGACAGTTCTGCAACCAGTTCACAGGAAGCGCAACCTGCAGACTCCCATACAGGAACCAGTATTTCGCGAGTATTGACCATTGTCAGCCCGCAGTTCAAAGCCAATGAACTGGCGAATCGTCAGGCAAACCTGCTGGAAGAACTCGCCCGTATCCTGAAAGACCAGAGACTGCTGCGAACGGAAATCAAAGACGTTCAGCATCAACTGCATCGCGTAGGCCAGGCACGTACCGAAGAAATTGATACGATCAAACAGGTGGAAATGGATCAGAAGCGGATCGCATCGCAACTCCACAGCCCCCGGACCGGTCTGGAGCAACGTTCCAGTGAACTGCTGCAGGAACTGGAATGGAATCGCATTGAAGATCCGGCCATGCAGCAACGACTCGCAGAACTCAACACGGAACTTTCCCAGTTGAATCAGCAGGTCTTCCCGGAGATCCAGGAGCAGATCACACAGGCTCGAAAAAAATTGCTGGCTAAAGTGGATACACAACCATCCCGGGAGCCGGGCACAACATCATCCAGCAAGGAAACTAAGTCTACCGCTGCTGAAGAGAACAAGAGCACAAAAGATGGAGCGGAAACAACACCCCTGGAATCATTAACCATCGCCGGGAATGGTCAACAGCGTGTGATTGAAAGGCTGGATCATGTCTTAAAATCACTGGCGCAGTGGCAGCAGACCAGGGATCTGGTTTCCGAACTGGATGAACAGATCCAGCAGCAGGCAGACATTCAAAATCAGACAGAAAAGCTGGCCAGGAAAACGATTACCAAAACCTTTGGGAAACTGAAACTGCAGGAACAGGCAGACCTGGAAAAACTTGCTCATCGCCAGGAGCAACGGGCCGATCACTTTAAAGCCTTCCGCAACCTGCTTGATACATTAAACGACCAGGAACAGGAAATCGCCCATTCCGAACGGCAGCGAAACCAGGAAGCAATCGACTTCCTGCGGAAAAATTCGATTCCCGAAGTCATGAAACAGACCGCAGACAGAATAAAACAGAATCAGGTGGGGCAGGCATTACAGGAACAGCAGCAACTTCAGGAATCGATGCAGAAATTAAAAAATATTTTCGAAAACCAACCCGTCAATTCGACTGCAGAAATGTTAAATCAATTGATAAAAAGTGAGCAGGAATTAAACCTGATCAAACAGAAACAGGAGGAAATATTACAAAAACTGAAGAAAGCGGAGAATGCACCTGATAGTGAAGAAAAAGAGGCCGAACTGCAGAAGTTAAGAAAACAGGAGCAGGAACTGAAACAGCAGATGCAACAGCTGGAACTGAAACTGCAGCGACTCAGCCTCAATAAAGCAGCGGATTCGATGCAGCGCAGCGGCCGGCGAACATCGCAGATCGACAATGCATTACAACAGGGAAATACGGAAGAAGCACAGGAACAGATCCAGGAATCGCTTGATGATCTGGAGCAGGCACAACGTGAACTGGCAGCCCGTCGCAACGAGCTGGAGGAATCTCTGGCCTTTGAAGAATTCATCAAGCTGGAATCAGAAATCAAAGGACTGATTGAACGGCAGCAGTCGGTAATTGAAGAGACCGTCAGGCTGGAACAGGAACGCATTTCACGTGGTCGCTGGTCTCGGGGACAGTTGAAATCTCTGAAACTGCTACAGCAGACCGAACAGGACCTGCAGCTGCAGTCCGTCAAAGTAGCAGAAAAACTGTCGAAAGCCCCTGTCTTTAAACTGGCGATGGAGAAAGCAATCGATCAACTGGAATTGGCTGTCGACCGCCTGGATCAGAGACTGACGGACCAGCAGACGCTAAGCGCCGAACAGAATGCCCAATCCAGATTCAGAACTCTGCTGCAGGCCCTGAATGCCAAAACGGAACCAGTACAGACAGAACAGCAGCCAGGCGATGGCCAGCAGTTGATGCCCTCCGATCAGATTCCCATCATCGCACAACTTCGTTTACTCAAGCTTCTGCAAGAGGATATTCTTGAGCGGACGACAGAGTTTAATGACACTCTGACTCCACAAAAACAATTAACGGCACAGCAGCTTGAATTAAGAAAGCAACTTTCAAAAGAACAGGCTGATCTGGCAGAACTCTCTCAGAAAATATTAGAGCTCTTTAATCAACTCCTGCCGGACAACCCGGAAGAAAATCTTGAGATCCAATAATGCAGATGAGAAATTCAAAATCAACACAGTTCCTGTATCTGCTGGCGATCAGTACGACCATCGTCTTTACTGTCTTAGAACAGCCGACGAACGCAGATGAAAGCTCTGAAAAAAAAGAACCCGTCAAAACTCAGAGAGCAGAGTCAGAACCGGACGAACCTGCCGACAAAATCCAACCGGACAAAGACCAGTCTGATAAGCAGGTAGAAAAGCTCAAAAAATGGGCTCAAAAAAATCAATTACCAATTGACCCCATCATTAAAGAGATGGAACGTGCCGGCAAACTGATTGAAAAGCAGGATGGCGGGAAAGAAGTGCAACAGGTTCAGAAACAGGTTGTGGAAGACCTGGAAAAACTGATTCGCCTGGTCGAACAGGCACCCAAAACTTCGATGCGTCTGCAAAATCAGAATAATCAGCAGCAACAGGAACAGCAGCAGAAACGACAGGATCGTGAAGGGATGCAGAAACAGAACAATGAGAATCAGCTCTCTCAAGGACCTGCGCGGCAGTCCACCGACCGCCAGAATGAAGGCCAGATAACTCCCGGCAACCTGAATGCGAAAAGCAACTATGCCAAAGATGCGTGGGGACATCTGCCACCCGCGATGAGACAGCAGTTATTGAACATCTACACCGAGAAATTTCTTCCCCAGTACGAAGATCAGGTGCGACGTTATTATGAGGCTCTGGCAGAAAAGAAAAAACGTACTCCCTGACTGTTTCGGGAAAGCCAGGGAAGTACGTTTTCAGAGAGCAAAATTAGTCAGTCACATCAGACTGATGATCAGGGGGCGACGACATTGAATGTATCACTTCGATAAATCGTCGTATCATAGCTGTTTCCACTATACAGACGAACGTAATTCCAGCGACGGGCTCCCCGTAAAGCGAATCCGGGAGTTGTCGCCAGTTCTGGTGTGCGATAAGCAGAACGACTTTCCGGGCGAGGATAACGGGCAGCGACCTCTGGTGGCAACTCATGGCTGTAATAGGAACGGCCGAATGTCCAGTTTTCTGCTTCTGCAGACTGAGTTCCGCTGCCGATGCTCAGAGTGGCTGTTAAGATTCCAAGCATCAATAATCGTGTGGTTGACTTTCCGATTTTTGCAGAGTGTTGGAATTTCATAAGACTCACCTCTTCAATGTTGTTCAACATGTTGATTTTTTGCAACACGCTGATACTGTTTTGAAACGAATGTTGAATCGAATCAACATTCACTCTTCAATTCAGGGGATGAAGAAGTAAGACGCAGATTGTATGCCAGTCACGAACCAAATCACTCAGTCGAGCGGAATACCTGCTTTCTTATAGAGCTCTGCTTTTTTCCTGTTATCCTGGAGAACCAGGATATTTCCGGACTCTGCATCGTAGCCATACATTTTGTAAGGCGGGAGTTCAGCGAATTCGATGCGATTCTCTTTCATCATCTGCATATATTCATCGTAAGTGGGGAATCGGTCATTCAGCGCTTTGTGCGCTTTAATCGCCTGCTGCATTCCCAATGTGCTGACCCGGGACGCCATGGAAACATAAGCACTGCCAGCCTGGGTGAAAGGGTCGACCCCTTTGATTTTGCCATCCACAACTTCAATATCCGGATTTTCCAATGCTTTTTTTGCATCCACTACAACAGCGGTGGTCTTGTGGATAATACTTTTCTTGTCTTCATTTGCATTGCCTCCCTGTTCGTCGGCAGCCGCATTTTCTGCTACCGGTTCTTGAGGCGCTTTGCTTTGCGGTTTATCTTCGATTGTTTCTCCCTGTTGACGGGCGATTTCTTTTGGATCCTTACATCCATTACCTGCCAGCATGACCATCACTGCTGCTAACAGCAGGCTGGTCGCATCAAACATTCTTCGGGTCTTTTTTTTCATCGGACACACTCGTTTATTTTTTAATGCTGAGATACTGGAAACGACACGCTCTGAACTGACAGAGTACCATAACCAGATAATTGTTTCATCCAAATCCTGGCGATTCAAGCAAGGGAAATAGCAGTAGAATCCAGAAGTAAATTCGCTGGTTTCCGAATTCCAGTGAGGATTTTACATATTTCGCAATTTTATATGGTAAATGTCATTGGTTTGAGAACAAGTTTCAATTAGCAGGCAGAATTTTACTGACAATATACTAACCATTTGTATTGATAATGACATAAGAATTGGCGAAGATTTCCGTTCTAAAGCAAAGTTTGCTTCTATTTAATTTTAATGGCCCTTTGATTTCATTATGATTAAACGATTGCAAATCGCCAAAGCCTCTTACGAACGGAGTTCCCGACTTTTATGTCGACTTCCACATCGTCTTTACATCCAGATACAAGGGGTTTGTTTACATCTTTACTGAGTAAAGATCGTTTACGGATTTTCGGTTATATCCGAACACTCGTCCCCAATAATTCAGATGCAGAAGATGTTTATCAGCATGTCTGTTTAACACTGTGGAATAAGTTCGATGAATTTGATCAGGACCGGGACTTTTTCTCCTGGGCCTGTGGAGTCGCTTTTTTTACTGTTTGCAATTATCGAAGAAGTATTGGAAGAGATCGACATTTTTTCAATCAGGAACTCATTGAAACCATGTCCCATGAACGTGAAGAACATTTAAACAACCACGATATTCGCCTCGATTTTCTGCAGGACTGCATGCAGAACTTGAATTCCTCAGACCAGCAGTTACTAAAAAATGCAGTATACGAAAATCAGTCGGTGAAAGAGATCGCCAAAACTGCAGGAAAAACAATCCAAACCCTTTATAACCGCCTCTCACTCCTCAGACGTGAACTGGCGGCTTGTATATCCCGTAAGCTTCAAAGTGAGCGTCAACAATAATGTCGGTACAGGATATTCCCCCGGAATTCGAAGAATTGTTGAACCGGCTACTCGATAGCCCGGAGGGAGAATTTTCACCTACCGAGTTCGAAGCATTTCAAAACATTCTGAAAAGCAGCCCCGATGCGATGCACCAGTATTTTGAGTACATCGACATCAATACCGGTATCAAATCAGACTGGAACGAACGACTCCAGTCCCTTGAACAGATCGTGACGCGAGAAACTCCAGCTTCTGTGCGTTCCCCTTCCGTTGCACAGATTCACGCACCAGGCCCACGACGTTCCCAATACATAAACTACGCGCTGGTGGCTGCTGCATCCATGATGGTCTTCCTGCTCATGGAATGGTTGGTTTCGGGACACTTCTTCTGGGATCAGCCCCAGATCGCTCAGACAGAAACCCCTGTTGTCAACCTCCCCTATATCGCGACGCTCACACGTGCCACCGATTGTGTCTGGGGAGGAGACGCTCCTCCTAAATTTTCAGGACAGCGACTGTTATCACAAGACCTCTTCCTTGAAGAAGGATATGCAGAATTTCGCTTCGATACCGGCGTCCGCCTTGTGATCGAAGGCCCGACCAAAATCAAAATGGATTCTGCCTGCTGTGCCACCGTTTCCTCCGGGAAGGTTGTCCTGCATGGGTACGAAGCAGCTCCGGAATTTGCATTAATCACACCCCAACTGACGTTTCACGATATTGGAACAGAATACGGCGCTAAAATCGACGCCGACGGCGAAGTCGATCTGCACGTATTCGAAGGGGCTGTACGCGTTGATCCCAATCAGGACAATCAAATGTTCGTTGCATCCATCATTATCAAGGAGGGTCAGGCAAAACAGCTCAAAGAGGACCGGATCGATGATATTCAGATCAAACCGGAAGATTTTAAACGCGAAGTCCCCACCAATCCCAAGAACATTCAGGCGATTCGAGAAGAAACCAGGGCCTACGACAGCTTTCACCCTGCCATCATCAGTGATCCGGAAAGTTTTTCAGACTGGAGAAATGCCGGAATGGGCTGGAAGAACCCCTGGCGAAACAAGTTGAATGGCGGAGAACCGGCCCACGGTGACAGCCAGCCCCTTAACTCACTGACGGGTTCGAAACTGGCCGATGATCAACTGGGGCTCGTTGAACTGAGAAAAGGGAATACCGCCTGGCGCACCCTGAAAAAGCCGGTCCGCATGAATAAAGATGCGATCTACTACTTAAGCTTCTACATGCAGAAACAGAATTCCGGAAAAGCATCAGATAAGCAATATGGGAACCTCTCCCTGATGACAGCTACACCGGCACAATCTCAGAATAAAATATTAATCGGCATGAGTTCCCACAATTTCTCCACCCTGCAGGCAGGAATGCAGGTCATCGAGAACGCTCCACCGTTACAGACGAATAAGAATTATTTCTTTGTCGCCAAGATTGTTGCCAGCGAGAATGCTTCAGATCAGATTTTCATGCGTGCTTTCGCGCCGGAAGAAACGATCCCCAGCCATGAGCCCCCCGTCTGGACTTGTGCAACGGATCCATTCAAGGACTCCTCCGTGTACGATCAGGTCAGACTGCACGCCGCCCGCAATGCAGAATTTCTGTTTGACGAACTACGCATCGGCACCACCTGGGATTCGGTAATCAATACCCAATCTCCAGAACTCGCTCCCTGAGAGTCAGCCCGAATCAGATTCGCCTGTTTTTTTTGCCCGAGCGTCCTGCGAACTGGTGACACTTCAAAAGGCGAATCTCCGTTCCAGACGATACGGGATTCACCTCATATATCGCGATTTCACGATAAATTCATTTTTCTCAGCTTTTTAGTAGTAGAAATTGAGTCTCGACAGACAATCTCTTTACAGCAGGCGACCCTTGATTGTGAGCAGGCATAATTCACCTGATTTTCAGGTATTTTAATCATCTAGTCCCTGAACGGTGGGGCTTGAGTATTTTGCTCAAGCCCCATTTTCATTCTGCCTGAACTTCTGAAACAAGCCCCTGGAACTGCATCCGGATCATCACACGCGCATGCTCCAGATCACGATTGCGAATTGCAGCTGCCAGCTCTGAATGCTCCCAGATAATCCGCGATTTCTGGTCTGAACTGGAATGACCGGTTCCAGAAATGTTCCGAAAATACTTTGCCAGAATCTGCTGCATGCCCGCCACATAGACAGAATTTGTCATTTCCAGTACCAGTGAATGAAATGCCAGATCAAGTTCTATTTCCTGTTCCCAATCTTCCTGCTCCAGATATTGCTCCATCTCTGCAACGATCTGATCCAGTCGGTCCAGTTGATCCTCAGTCGCATACTTGACCGCCAGTTCGATGGCGCCAATCTCCAATACATAGCGCAGCATTCCCAGCTCACGTTGCTCCTGCTCAGAGACAGCCAGTAAGGGAATGCTGTCCGAAAGCAACTGCATCAAGTCAGGACGTTGTACAACCAGCCCTTTCCGTTGCCTGACATCCAGAATGCCCAGGGCACGTAACCGGCTGACCGCTTCCCTGACAATGGGCCTGGAAACCTGGTATTCCTCTGCCAACTGCCCCTCGGTCATGAAAACATGGCCTTCAGGCAACTGTTCTTTCATGATCCTTCGACGGATTTTCTCCGCCAGTACTGTCGCCATCGAATTTTGTAGTGGTTCGGCCATATTGCAGATATTATCATACATTTAAGCAATAGCTGTCAATTTCCAGAAATAAAATTCCACGCGAAACAACAGCATTAACACAACAATTCATAGCTTAACTTAATATTTCCGCCATCACACTTGCAGTCTTTATTATCATATAATAACGTAATATCCTGAAATATTCTCACACCTCTAAAATCCAGAAACAGGAATGACTCGATGAGAGCCAGCCGCATCAAACACAAGCTCAGCCAGAACGAACCGGTCCTGATTACTCAATTGCATCTGCTGGACCCTTCATTGTTTGAGCTCACCAGCCTGATGGGCTTTGATGGTATCTGGATGGACATGGAGCACCATACCTATAGCCTGGAGACAGCCACACAACTGATGCGGGCGGCACGCATCGGCTCCTCAGACATTCTTGCCCGGCCTGCGAATGGGGAATTCATGAGAATCGGTCGCATGCTCGAGGCCGGTGCGCAAGGCATCATGTACCCTCGCTGCAGCAATGCAGCGGAAGCAGCAGAAGTCGTGAAATGGTCCAAGTTCGCTCCACTGGGGAAACGAGGCTTCGATGGTTCAGGAGCGGACATGCCTTATTGCACCATGCCTGTCTCAGACTATGTGCAACAGGCGAATGAAAACACTTTCATCACCATCCAACTCGAAGAACAGTCCGCCGTCGACCAGGCGGAAGAAATCGCCGCGGTTCCCGGCGTCGACGCGTTAATGCTGGGCCCTGCCGATTTTTCAATACTCGAAGGTTTCCCCGGTCAGTTCAATCATCCACAAATGCAGACTGCCATCGAGACGATTGCCACCGCTGCAGCCAATCAGGGAAAACACTGGGGCATGCCCACTTTTAACCTGGAACATGCCCAGCAGCTCCTGCAGCGGGGCGCCAGAATGCTGTACCACATGGCTGATATCATTTTCGTGAAAAATGGCCTTGAACAGATGCAGCAGCAATTCAGCCAGATCGGATTTACATTCGAAAATCAACTGAAAGATTCAGCCACTCACTACACGCAGGGAAAGAAATCATGACTGAGTTTTTACCCGACGATCAGGAACTGTTTGCCAGTCAGCTCAAAGACTTTGTTCCCCCTGACAGCTTTGACGCCCATGCCCACCTCTACCGGCCACAGGATGCCATCTCCGCCCTGCCCCCCGCAGCAGAAAACGAACAGGGCTTTTCAGGCTGGAACGAATACTGTGAGAACCTGGAACTCTGGATGGGCTCACTGCGTCCTTCAGCCGGACTGTTTTTTGCCATCCCGAAGCCTACCCTGGATCGCAAGCCGGCGAATCAGTTCATTCTGAGCGAGTTAGCAGATCAGCCTGGCTGTCGAGCACTTCTGCTGGTCACTCCTGAGGATTCGCCCGAAGAAGTCGAAGCACAAATTCTCGCAGGCAAGTATAGCGGCTTTAAAGTTTACCACGTCTATGCCAATCGAAAAGATACCCTGCAGGCAGAACCCCAGGAGTACATTCCGGAATGGGTCTGGGAACTTTCAAACCGTTACAGCCTGGCCATCATGCTTCACATGGTTCGCGCCCGGGCGATGGCAGACCCCATCAATCAGTCCTACATCCGTGAACACTGTCTGCAATACCCGGATGCGAAACTCATTCTCGCGCATGCCGCCCGGGGGTTCTGTGGAAACCATACCACGGAAGGCATCGCATCTCTCCGTGGGATCGATAATGTCTTCTTCGACACTTCTGCCATTTGTGAACCACAGCCCTTCGAAGCCATCCTGCGAGAATTTGGTACCAGCCGCCTGCTGTTCGGAACCGATTTTTCAGTCAGCGAAATTTTTGGCCGCTGCGTGAGCATTGGCGATGGTTTCTTCTGGCTGGGCGAAGAGAATGTGAACTGGGAATCGACGACCTTCGCTAAACCGGTTCGCGTGGGACTGGAATCGCTACTGGCAATCAAACAGGCCTGCCATACACTGCGACTGAACGACGCGGACATCGAACGTATCTTCTGCTTTAATGCCCGTGCCATGCTGGGGATTGAAACGAACTCAACCAAAAACAAAACCCAGGAAACCTACAAACGGGCCAAACAGTTAATTCCCGGCGGTACCCAGTTGCTGAGCAAGCGGCCTGAAATGTTTGCCCCGGACTGCTGGCCTGCTTACTTCCGGGAAGCGAATGGCTGCGAAGTCATCGACCTCGACGGAAAAACCTATCACGACCTGGCAACCTCGGGCATCGGCTCCTGCCTGCTCGGCTATCGGGACCCCGATGTGACCGACGCCGTTGTCCGCCGTGTTCAACTGGGCTCGATGAGCTCGCTGAATTCACCAGAAGAAGTGGAACTCGCCGCGTTGCTGACTAGCCTCCACCCCTGGTCTGACCAGGCCCGCTTCTGCCGGACCGGCGGAGAATCGATGGCCATCGCTGTCCGTATTGCCCGCGCGAAAACCGGACGCGATGAAATTGCCTTGTGTGGCTATCATGGCTGGAGCGACTGGTACCTCGCGACAAACCTGCCTCGCAAATCGAACGAGTCTGGAACCTCTCTCGATATACATCTCCTGCCGGGCCTGGATCCGTCCGGGGTTCCTTCTGGCTTGTCTGAAACCACGCATCCCTTTACCTACAATGACATCGACGGCCTGAGAAAGATTATTCAAGAACGGGGCTCAAAACTGGCAGCGGTCGTTATGGAGCCGACTCGTTTCATTCACCCCGACCCCGGCTTTCTGGAAGCAGTTCGCGAACTCTGTGATGAATGCGGCGCGGTTTTCGTGATTGATGAAATCACAACAGGCTGGCGTCTCGCGATGGGGGGCGCTCACCTGCACTACGGAATTGAACCGGACATCGCCGTTTTCGCCAAAGCGTTAGGAAACGGGCATCCGGTCGCAGCCATCATCGGCAGGCGTTCCGTGATGGATGCAGCCGAAACGTCATTCATCTCCAGCACCTACTGGACAGAAGGCGTGGGCTCAACGGCTGCATTGGCCACCATTCAGAAAATGCAGACTGTCAACGTCCGCGAACACATTCAGCAGACCGGTGAGGCCTTCCGCTCAGGCTGGCTGGAGCTCGGCCGGCAACACGACATACCGGTGAAAGCCGTCGGACATGCCGCTCTGCTGCACCATCAGTTTGACCATCCCCAGGCAGCCGAGCTGGGAACGCTGTTTACCATTCGCATGCTGGAAAAAGGTTTCCTGACCGGCAGTGGCTTTTACCCCACGCTCGCCCATCAGCCACGCCACATTCAGAATTATTTCGCTGCTGCTGACCCGGTTTTTGCGGAACTCGCAGCGGCACTTTCATCTGGTGACTTATCCAGCCGACTCAAAACGCCCGTCAGACACTCCGGTTTCGCCCGACTGACGCCGAGCCCGAAAACATAACTGCCGGTCTTATTTTAAGCACCTGACGAACCCGTATTCACCACCGGCTGTGTATGACGGTCACTGCATAAGACAACCAGCAGATTGGAGACCAGTGCTGCGCGACGGTCTTCATTCAGTTCCACAATTTTCCCCGCAGACAAGTGCTGCAGTGCCATGTCCACCATTCCAACAGCCCCCTCTACGATTTTGGTCCGGGCTGCCACGACGGCCTGCGCCTGCTGTCGCTGCAACATCGCAGCGGCAATCTCCTGCGCATAAGCCAGATGACTGATCCGGGCCTCTATGACTTCCACGCCTGCTTTATCCAGCCGCTCCTGAATATCCACCATCAGTTGATCACAGATATCCTGCGTATTACCTCTTAACGAGAGTTCATGGTCCTCACTGTCATAAGGATGACGACTGGCCAGGTTTCGTAATGCCGCTTCGCTTTGCACCGAGACAAAATCCTCGTAATCATCCACTTCGAACATTGCCTCTGCAGTATTCACCACCCGCCAGACCACAACCGCTGAAATATCAATGGGATTCCCGTCCCGGTCATTCACTTTGGAAGGACGCCCGCCTGACCTCGTTTTGTGCTGGATGATATTTCCCGCCTGATCCTTCTGCTCTGGCGTGGAAACCGAACCCGTTTCAAAATTCCGGATCCGCAGGGAAATCTTCTTCTTGGAGTAAAACGGATTGACCCAGAAGAATCCGGACTGCATGACGGAGCCTTTATATTCTCCAAACAGCAGCAGAACCCGCGCCTGATTGGGGGCAATCGCCATGCAACCAAATAACCCGACCAGACAGGCAGGGCCAGTCATGATTCCCAGCAAAATCAGCAGCCCGCTCTCTGAAACAGCTCCAGCAACAAAAAGAAGCCCCGCTGCCAATATACCTGCGAGACAAACGGTCAGCGGAAACCAGCCCGACATTGGATGATAGACACGTTCTTCAGCCATTTTTACTCTCCCGGATGAATTGTCTCGTTTCAGTGTGATATCCATTGAAACGGACTCAAATCAAAAAAGGATTAAAAATAATCTCATCCCTGAAAAACAGCCTGTATGTGTATCTGGTTTTGTCTCACCAGAAGAAGGAGCACCTTCCCGGTACTGAAAATCAGGGGACTGGGTACCAGAGAGAGAGATCGCATGTACGGGAAAGCCAGAAGCTACTTCGTCTGTTTCAACTGATCCAGTGAAATAAAATTGGCAGGCTCCCGGGAAGACGAAGGGCAACCAGAGCAGGAACCGCCGGCGCAACCCGAACGTTGTTTGAAAAAACGGATACTGCGTCGTACCAGAGACAAAACCGCAGCGGCGATAAAGAACACAGTAACCACCATTTGCCAGTCAATCTGATTCATCATTCCCCCCTTTCCTGCCAGAACAGTATTTCAAACCCCGAAACTTCTGATTCAGATAAACAGCATTCCAACCTGGTAAGAAACCAGGGCGCCCAGATAAGCCAGCGTTGTCATGTAAGTAAAGGATACAATGGGCCAGACCCAGCTGTTCGTTTCCCGTCGCATCACCATCAATGTTGCAGCGCACTGGGCACATAACGCAAAAAAGACCATGATTGAAATCGCCACGGGAATATTAAACACCTTCCGACCATCCGGCCAGGTCGCTGAACGAATCGAGCCGATCAATCCTTCGCTCTCTTCGTCCACATCTCCTCCCAGACTGTAGATCGTTCCCAGTGTCGAAATGATGACCTCCCGGGCAGGAAAAGAGGCAATCACGCCCACTCCGATTTTCCAGTCCCAGCCCAAAGGCCTCACTGCCGGCTCAATCAGATGACCGGCTTTCCCGAGATAACTGTTTTCGATCAGTTGGCCACTGACATGGTTCTGTCTTTCGTACAGCAACGATTGAGTTGACTCCAGATTATTCAACTGAACTTCCAGACTTTCCACTTTTTCCGGTGTCTCTGCTTTCGCAGTTTCCAGTTGCGCTTCTGTTTTCTCTACCGAAGCATCTACTGTCTCAATCTGCTCCTGCAGTGTGAACTGCTCGCTGTGATCCCCGGGGAAATAGCCCGCAGCCCAGATCACGATCGAGGTTGCAAAAATCAGTGTTCCGGCTTTCACCACGAATGATTTTCCCCGGTTATACACGCGGTAAATCACATTTCGTGGCGAAGGCCATTTATACCCGGGCAGTTCCATCACAAAAGGAGCCACATCCCCTTTAAAGCAGACTCGCTTCAGGAACCAGGCCACAGGAATCGCGATCACGGCACCGATTGAGGACATCGCAAACAGTACAATGCCCTGCAGCGAAACGAAGGTCACTTCACCCAGTGAGAAATAAATGACATTGGGAATAAAAGCAGCGATGAACAGTGTATAAACGGGCCAGCGTGCCGAACAACTCATCAACGGTGCCACCAGGATTGTGGTCAGGCGTTCGTGACGATTTTCAATCACCCGCGTCGCCATAATGCCGGGGACAGCACAGGCATAGGATGACATGAGGGGAATAAACGATTTTCCACTCAGTCCCAGGCTTCGCATTAAGCGGTCCATAATATAAGCAGCGCGTGCCATATACCCGCTATCTTCCAGAACGGCGATGAAGAAATACAATATCACAATCTGAGGCAGGAAGATCAGCACGCCTCCTACTCCGGCAATCACACCATCGACCAGTAGACTTCGCAGAGGACCGGGAGCGATCAGCGACTCGATCGCTCCTCCCACCGCTGTCTGGGCGGCTTCGACCTGATCCATCAGCGGCCCGGCCCAGGTAAATACAGACTGAAACACAAAGAACATCAATACGATAAAGAAGATAAAACCGAAAGCCGGATGGGTCAGCCAGCGATCAATTTTATCCGAAGTCGTTTCCTGTTGAATTTCCGGTTGCTGAATCACTCCCTGTAATAATTCACGTGTCCAGCCGTAACGGACCCGGGCTTCGGTTGCAGGGACCGCACATCCCGCCTCTTTCAGACGCAGACGTGCCTGATGCAGATGCTCGATCAGACCGTTGTGGGTATGATGTTCAAAGTAAGATTCAACGTACCCACCCACATCCAGCAACAGACGGTCGACGAGAAAATCAGGAGGACTTTCATCCTGGTTTGACTCCAGCTTTTCCCGCAATTGTGCACGTTCTGTATAAAATGACTCCGGGAATAACTGCTGAACTTCATGCCGACTGCCCGGATCAATTTTCAGAATCGCCGCCTTAAGTTCTTTGATCCCTTTCCCATGATGGGCCTCGGTACAGACCACGGGCTGACCAAGTCGTTCGGACAAAGCAGTCGCATCAATCTCGATACCACGGGATCGCGCCAGGTCACACATATTCAAGACGAGCACTACCGGTGTCGAAAGATCAAGAATCTGGCTGAACAGATACAGGTTTCGTTCCAGGTTGGATGCATCCGCAATACAGATAATGGCATCGGGCCGCGGAACACCTTTCTGCCTGCCCAGCAGCACATCCACCGCCAGCATTTCATCGATTGATCTTGGTGCCAGACTGTAGGTACCAGGCAGGTCGACCAGGTCGATCTTACGCCCCTCCCATGTCACGCTACCCACCTTCTTTTCGACAGTCACGCCGGGGAAATTACCAATATGGGCGTGGCCGCCTGAAAGCTGATTGAACAGCGTGCTCTTTCCCGTATTTGGATTGCCAATAATGGCAATCGTCATTTTCTGTTGTTGCACAGTTTGCTGCTTCGGAACGGTGGAAGAGTTGGTCATGGATTTTGAAATCTGAAAGCGTGCTTTCATCAGGAAGGACAGGCAGGACCCTCTGATTCAGAGGGGAGGGATTTTATACAATCTCGACTTCAACACACTTGGCCTCGTTTAAACGCAGGGATAACCGGTACCCTCGCACCGCATATTCCAGCGGGTCACCCAGTGGTGCTTTCCCCAGCAACTGAATCTGTTCCCCATCAATGAGCCCCATTTCCATCAGGCGAATGGAAATGGCGTCTTCACCTTTGATCTGTGTGATCCGTGCCACTTGACCTTTGATAAGTTGATTTAATGTCATCACAGTTAAGTAACTCAACACAATAGAAGCCGGAGGGTGGAAGTCATCTCGTGTGCTCTCAGCAGAGAGCACTCCAATATAAGGAAATTGAGACTCAGTTTCAACTAAGATCTGATATTTATCAATGGCTGAAATAGATGTAACCCTTTGCCCTGCTGAAGCAAATGTAATTTGAGATTATGCGGATTCTTCTGGGTTTCCACTAAGACGACCTGAGAAAAGAGCCGCATCGTGACATGTACAGAACAGGAATCTCTTTCCGATCAGTTATGGCGTCCCATCCGATATACATGCACATAAAAACATACTGTGATCATTAATTATGATGGTCTCATATAGTTCTCGAGAAAGCAGTGATTGTCTCTCCTCATGCAGACTTCTAAAATCCTGTGTGGTCTTAACCTGTTATCAATACTAATTTTTGCTCAATACAAACAGGTGATGACTTCCCCCTGAGGCTGTATTTCTGCAAAAGCCAGAGTTAAGTTCTTTCAGGCACGCACAATTACTAATTATACAGGAGGGCTCCGGCGCTCAACTGATTTCTCATCGTTACACATACTGTTTTATTACGCTCAAAGAATGTAGATGGGATGCAGACTCTATTTTGTCGACAATTATGGTCGACGTCTTTTTCAACTTTTCAGGAGTTCAAGTAATGGAAAAAATGTTGCTCACAAGAAAGCGTGGTTTCACGCTTATCGAACTGCTGGTCGTGATTGCCATCATCGCGATTCTTATTGCATTATTATTGCCAGCCGTTCAACAGGCGCGTGAAGCCGCCCGTCGCTCGACATGTAAGAACAATCTCAAACAGATTGGTCTCGCATTGCACAACTATCACGACAACTTCAATATGTTTCCTCCAGGAGATGTCCGCAGAACTTATGGTTCTGGAGTTCAGTCATGGACGACCAGTCAACTGGGCTGGATTCCCCGCATTCTCCCTTTTCTCGATCAGGCTGTAATCTATAACCAGATCAACTTCGAGATGGAACACGGAGTCAGCGCTGCTCCTAACAACAGTCTCCGTGCGGAAAAAATTCCTGCCGTTCGCTGCCCCAGTGACTCTTCACGTCAGCCCTCTTCATCTTATGGTCCCACCAACTACCTGGCCTGTCGTGGTAATAATACTACCACCACAAGTAACAAAGGGACTTCCATGTTCTGGAACAACAGTGACGTCAGAATTCGCGACGTCGAAGACGGTACTTCGAATACCATGATGGTTTCAGAAACATTTGCCAGCGCTGACCTGTGTACGGAACAACCTTCAGGCGGCGTCTGTCCTGCCACATGTACGAAGTATACCGGATCAGCACAACAGGGATACTCCTGGATGTATGCTTCATTATATGAAGCCGCCTACTACGGAACTGTTTACACCCCCAATCATAAACAGCCAGACTGTGGTGGCAGTTCCAGTTCGCAGTCAGCGCATCTGTCTGCTCGCAGTAAACACACAGGTGGGGCTCATGTCCTGCTCGGTGACGGCTCCGTTCGCTTTGCCGGAGACAACATCGACACAACCATCTGGAGAAACCTCGGCAACCCCGCTGATGGAAATGTGTTAGGTGAGTGGTAAACTTATCACTTAATTCTGCAAAGCAGAATTTTCTAATTATGAAACGCCATCCGGTCTTTTGATCGGGTGGCGTTTTTGCTTGAGGGTTTTCACTGAAATTGGTTTATCATCAATCTATCACTCCCTTGTTAAACGACGGTCTGCAAGGGAGTTTTAACAATATTTTGAAACCGTACCGTGGAGGGAAACCCTGTTTTTCAGTTTGTTTCTATTATATCAACTGGAAAATATTACAAGCCCCGCTAAGATTCAATAGACCGATTTGTTTCGTAACTTCATGCAGTCTCATCAAATCAAATCATTCAGCGGCTTCAAACTTTCTCATTTTCCAGTGCATTCGCACATTTTGAAGCTCTGTTCATAATTGAACACTGATACCAACTCAACCTGAGTTTTAATACAGAAATTCAAGCGGTGATGCTTTGCGCCTCATCGTCATTATTCCGTTCTACGTTATCCGTTTCATTTTATTATCAGGAGTTCAAGCAATGAAAAAAATGTTGCTCACCAAGAAGCGCGGTTTCACGCTCATCGAATTGCTAGTCGTGATTGCCATCATCGCGATTCTCATTGCATTATTATTGCCAGCCGTTCAACAAGCCCGTGAAGCGGCCCGTCGCTCGCAATGTAAAAACAATCTCAAGCAGATTGGACTCGCATTGCATAACTATCACGACAACTTCAAGACGTTTCCTCCTGGTGATGTTCGAGACACCTATAGTGGTCTTAATTCATGGTCCACCAGCCAGATCACCTGGATTGGCCGGATTCTCCCGTTCCTCGATCAGGGACCGCTGTATAATCAGATTAACTTTGAGCGGGCTCCTGGCAATGGAGGCTCAAATGCCGACGTCAGAGTTGTGAATTTAACGGTAGTCCGCTGCCCCAGTGACTCTTCACGTCGTCCTAACAACAGTTACGCCCAGACCAGCTATCTGGCTTGCCGTGGTACGGAAACAAGCTCTGGAAATGACAGAACCAATTCGATGTTCAGTATTAATAGCCGCGTCGCAATCCGCGATATAGAAGATGGCACCTCTAACACGATGATGGTTTCGGAAACTTTTGCCAGTGCACCTTTCTGTGATGATCAACCTGCCAGTGGCGTTTGTCCTGCCAGTTGTCTGACAAAAGCACCTTACACGGGTAGTAATCAGCAAGGCTATTCCTGGTTCTATGGAACGCATTACGAGTCTCATTATTATGGGACTGTTTATAATCCGAATAACAAGGACATGCCGGACTGTGGTGCTGGTTCCAGTACAACGTCTGCCTTGCTGGCGGCGCGCAGTAAGCACACGGGTGGTGTCCACGCTCTCATTGCCGATGGTGCAGTAAGATTTGCCTCCGATAACATTGACAATACTATCTGGAGAAATCTGGGGAACCCTCAAGACGGAAACGTACTGGGTGAATGGTAAACCTGCCTTAACTGTGAAATGAAGCAAACCTCGCCACGTATCTCAGGTGGCGAGGTTTCTGCTTATCATTTATTTTATTACTGGATATAGCACTGACTGCGATCGATGTCACTCTTCAGATCACATCGCAGCGACTATCAGCAAAGGTTAAATAATTCGCTATGAATCGATACCTGTTTTCGTTCCTGTTAATGTTCTGTCTGGCTCCTTTTCAGTTCGGTTGTGGTAATGAAGAACCGCCAGCTTCAACTGGAAATGATGAGGACATCCTTAGTGAGACCTCCCCGGAACAGGAAGCTGAAGACATGAAAAAATTACAATAGGCTTTCAGGCAGGAAACGTCCGTTTTGCAACGGCATGTCATATTGAAATCGCGGGAAGTTTCAACCGGGTCCGGCAGGTATCCAGAATAACGCGAGTGGCGCTGGCCCCGACGCGGCTCACTCCCAGATCACGAACTTCAAGAAGCTGATCCAGCGTTCGGATGCCGCCTGCCGCTTTGATCTGCACCCGCTCTGGACTGTGTTCCCGCATCAACTTCAAATCATCTAATGTCGCGCCTCCGGTACCATAACCGGTCGAGGTTTTCACCCAGTCCGCCCCCAGGCCCGCACAGATACGACACAGCTCGATCTTCTGATCATTGGTCAGGTAACAGTTCTCAAAAATCACTTTGATTTTCTGGCCTGCCTGGTGCGCAACTCTGGTAATCGCTCCAATTTCGTTCTCGACGTATTTCCAGTCACCGCTGAGTACCCGCGAAAGATTGACGACCATGTCCAGTTCTTCACAACCATCCTCAATCGCCTGTTCTGCTTCTCGCTGTTTCATAATCAGCGTATGTCCGCCATGCGGAAAGCCAATGGTCGTGCTGGGATGGACAGTAGAGTGCTCCAGTATCTCGGCACACCGCTTAAGGTAAAAAGGCATAATACACACACTCGCCACATCATAAGCCAGTGCCAGCTGACAGCCTGCTTCCAGCTCCGGAACCGTCAATATGGGACTCAACAGCGAGTGATCGATCATCTTTGAAATTTTTTTGAACTGGTCTTCCATGAGCTTTACTCTCAACAGGGAATATAATTTCGCAGGTAAGTATGACACTGTCTCAACGCAGCCAGGCACGATTCTGTGGAACCTTCGTAGGCGCGATCTTCCACTTCGACGCACACCGGTCCCTGATAACCAATTTCATTCAGTTGTGAAAAAAAACTGCCCCAGTCAACCTGGCCCAGCCCCGGTAACTTGGGGGTATGATATTCCAGGGGACAGGCCATAATTCCCACCTGGTTCAGCCGCTGCTGATCGACGCGGACATCTTTTGCATGCACATGGAAGATCCGATCGGCAAAATCACGAATGGGAGCCACATAATCCATCTGCATCCACACCAGATGAGAAGGATCATAATTCAGACCGAAATACTCGCTTGGAATATCCGCATACATCCGCCGCCAGATGGCAGGTGTGCAGGCCAGGTTTTTCCCGCCCGGCCATTCATCCTGGGTAAATGACATGGGACAGTTTTCGATTCCAACGCGCACCTGCTGCTGTTCGGCATGTTGAATTATCTCAGGCCAGGTTTGCAGAAAACGAGGCCAGTTCTCATCGACCGACTTTTTCCAGTCTCGCCCGATGAAAGTATTCATGCGATTGATTCCCAGTTTTTCCGAGGCGGTAATCACCTTTTGAATATGCTCCACATACTTACCGGCTTCTTCCAGATCGGGACAGAGAGGATTCGGATAATAGCCCAGCGCACTGATCTCGATTCCGAATTCGTCGGAGAGCTGTGAAATCGTCTCGACATCCGAATTGGTAAACTGCTCTGCAGAAATATGTGTAATTCCTGCATAGCGACGGGAATCGTTTCCCTCAGGCCAGCACATGACTTCAACACAGTCATAGCCAATCTCTGCAGCCGCCTGAAATACCCCGCGCAGATCATAATCTGGTAAAATAGCCGTCACAAAACCCAGTTGCATTCTCTGTTTCTCCCTGCTGCTCCTGTGATATGTCATTTCGGAAGTTTCCTGCTCCGAGACTGATATCATAAGCAACTAAGGAGAACAGGTCTACAACCGGAAACAGAAACCGCCAGGCCTGTTGCGACTGGAACGGGACGTGTGGAAGGTTTCATGGCAGAATCAAGCATACAGCAGGCGAGCTTACCAGATCTCTTTCAGGTTGAATTCGTAAGCCTGCATACGACGTCCCGCTTCGAATTCTTCCGGGGCTTCGGCCAAAACGCGGACCCAGACGCGCTCGCCTTCATACATCCCTTCGATGGAGATATGACAACCCAACTGATCATCATAGTCGACGGGCAATGCCTGCCAGTATAAAGACTCGACTTCCTCAAATATTTCACCCAGCTTGAGGATATTGAAGCAGAACTTGGAAGGTGCCAGTACACCATCCCATTCACCACCGACAATCTCAGTACTGGAAGCAAATAATGTCACTTCCCACTCGTTGCGACTGCCGTTGTGGAAAAAATGACATCCGATCGGCGAAAGCATATCGACATCGTACATCAGAGATGCCACTTGATTTGCCATTGTTTTCAGCCATGAAGGTGGGGCAGGCATCTGAAGTATTCAATCTAGTAACTGGTCTGGAAGTTGGGAGAATCATTTTAACTGCGCTGTAAATCAATTGACACAGGAACTAAGACAATGCCAGATCATGCGAATTTTACACGACTATCTGCTTCCCGGTATCAGTGCAACTGATTTCTAATTGATTGATGTGCCTTGCCCGTGGCTGCATCAGAGTCAGCCTGTATTTCATTCTGCAAGACGGCAATCAAGCGAAGATTCAATAGTGAGTGATTACGGCTAAAGACGTACAGAAACACTTTCGAATATCCGATTCCCCAAACAGTGACGCAAAAAAAGTGCCAAATTGAGTCAGCTAACCGGATTAGTGATTTATACTGATTTGAGAATCAATATTATTTCAATATAGGGCAGCTTTAGTTCTGAATGTGTTTTATCTCACAAGAGATTTATCAAGTAAATAAGCAGTAAACCCGACACGTGAGATAGTGTGTAAAAAAAATAAACACCTTTGATTTACAGAATGTTCAAAGGTGTTTACGTTTTGATGTTTTCAGGAAACAGTTCTGAAGATGCAGATCAATTTGTCAGCAGGCCATTGATCATCATAATCGCGGCGGGCCCGACCAGGACCACAAAGATACCCGGAAAAATAAACAACACCAGCGGAAAGATCATCTTAACGGCAGTCATCGCAGCCTGCTCTTCGGCCAGTTGACTTCGTTTCACTCGCATACTGTCCGACTGCACGCGTAAAGCCTGGGCAATCGACGAACCGAATTTGTCGGCCTGGATCAGAATCGCCGCCAAAGCCCGCATATCATCGACCCCACTGCGAATCCCCAGATCATGCAGCACTTCCCTGCGGGGACGCCCCATCTGTAACTGCAGATTACACAAGGCAAACTCACTGCACACATCAGGTGCGGTCTCTTCCAGTTCCTCAGAAACCCGTCGCATCGCAGCGTCCAGTCCCAGCCCCGCCTCCACACATACCACCAGCAGGTCCAGCGCATCGGGCAGAGACAGAAAAATGCGTTCGACACGCCCTTTAATCAACAGACGCAGCGCAATCTCCGGGAGATAAAAGCCGATCCCCCCGGCAATCACCAGCGAAGTCCAGCCATTTTGAGTCATCCCAAAGTTATAAAAACCGTAACCCGAGCCCAGCACTACCCCCAGGAGACCTAATGCGACTTTTAACGAGAGAAAGATCGAAGGAGCCGCTTCTGAATTATAACCGGCGTTCGCCAGTCGCACTTTTAACTGATTTTCTTCCAGTTCTGATTTTGGTGTTAATGCCTTCGAAAGCGCAGGAGCCGCTTTTTCAAATAACGAACTGGCGGAATTCGCATCCTCGGGATTATTTCGCAGATGGGGATTCCGTAATTCATCCAGCCGCGCATTGGCACGTGAATGATCGAAATTCAGTTTGTTGATCAGGGCAATCACACCCACAATCACCATTCCGAAAATAGCCCATGGTAATAATTGAACAAAATCCATGTTTAAATCTCCAGCATTCAACGAAGCAAAACAGCATTCACATTATTTCAGAAATCAATTTACGAGGTACACCCCGAGGTATCTCTGCCTGGTCAGATTTTGATGTTGACAATCTTCTTAATCCACAAGGCACCCAGTACCTGCAGGACGATACCACCGGCAATCATTTTTCGTCCCAGTTCATCTGTAAACAGGAGCATCACATAATCAGGGTTCAGGTAATACACAGCAAAGAACAACGCGATGGGCAAAGCCATCAGCACAACTCCACTGATACGACCTTCCCCGGTCAAAGCCTGGACCTGCCCCATAATCTTAAAACGCTGCCTGATGATGTAACCGATTTTGTCCAGAATTTCAGCCAGGTCTCCCCCGGCCTGTCTCTGGATGACAACGGCTGTCACGAAAAATTTCAAATCCAGGTTCGGCATTCGCGTGAGCATGTTTTTCAATGCTTCTCCAATGGGAATCCCCAGATTCTGTTCTTCATAAGCTAACGCGAATTCCGTTGAAATCGGTGGCGGCATTTCCTGAACCACAACACTGAGCCCGGAGGAAAGGCTGTGCCCGGAACGTAACGCACGTCCTACCAGTTCCAGTGCATCAGGTAACTGTTGACCAAATTTTTTGAATCGCCGGTTGCGACGGAACAGCAGCCACATAAACGGTAATACCCCGGTGCCCAATGCAGCCACAGGGCAAAAAGGACCAGGTGCATTCGTAAACCAGGCAGCAGCAAAACCCATTGAACCGGTAACAGCGGTCATTAATAGAAATGTATCTGCTTTAAAAGGCGCTTCTGCCTGTTCCAGCAGCAGCTTGATATTTCCAAACTTATCAAATAAGTGTGCGACCTGATCAGACAGGCTGTTTAAGCCTCCCTTCACAAATTCTTCTTTGAGCAACGAGGCTGTTTCTTCCGACGATTTCTTTTTACCGGTTATGACGGCCAGTCGATCTTCTGCCTTGCTGGACGAAAAATCCTTGATCACAAAGATGACGGCTCCTGCAAAAGCCATCATTCCCAGAAATGCAGCGATGGAGATGATAAGTGTCTGATCCATCTCGGATTACCTTTATCGTTTGAAAAGTCGTGTTTTAAGTCTTATCGAAACAGAATTGATATCAGCCCTGTAATACGCGATTGGCAAACAGATTCCCTGGCAGTCGAATTCCGGCAGCCTCCAGTCGATCCATGAAAGCAGGTCGTACACCGGTCGCTTCAAAATGACCATAGGCTCTGCCGTCCGCGTCAATACCATCCTGTACGAACAGAAATATATCCTGCATAATCACGGTGTCCTGCTCCATGTTCAGCACCTCTGTCACGTGGGTTACCTTTCGTGGCCCCCCCTGCAGACGGTTAACCTGAATGATCAGATCCACGGCGGAAGCAAACTGTTGCCGTAATGCTTTGAGAGGCAGTTCCACTCCGCCCATCGTAATCATGGTCTCCAGACGGGAAACAGCATCACGAGGAGAGTTGGCGTGAATCGTCGTTAATGAACCTTCGTGACCGGTATTCATTGCCTGCAACATGTCCAGCGATTCGCCGCCACGACATTCCCCGATGATGATCCGGTCCGGTCGCATACGCAGTGCGTTTTTCACCAGGTCCGTTGCGGATATCGCACCACGGCCTTCGATATTGGGAGGCCGGGTTTCCAGGCGTAAAATATGTTCCTGTTGCAATTGAAGTTCCGCCGCGTCTTCAATCGTAATCACGCGATGGTCACTCTGGATAAATCCGGATAATGTATTTAACAGTGTCGTTTTACCGGAACCGGTACCACCACTGATGATCGTATTGATTCGCGCTTTAATCGCACCTTCCAGCAGCATGGCGATTTCCGGTGTGAACGCACCAAACCGCAGCAGATCTTCCAGCCCCAGTGGATTCGATCCGAATTTACGAATCGTTAATGACGGGCCATCCAGAGCCAGCGGAGGGATGACGGCGTTCAAACGCGAGCCATCAGGCAGGCGGGCGTCGACCAGCGGAGACGTTTCATCGACGCGTCGTCCCACTTTGGAGACGATCCGGTCCAGGATCTGCAGCAGATGCTGATTATCGCGGAAGACGACACTGGACCGTTCAATCCGACCGTTCTTTTCCACGAAGACATGCTTGGGACCGTTGATCATGATGTCCGCGATATCCTGATCTTTAAGCAGCAGTTCGAGTGGCCCGAAACCAAAAGTCTCGTCCAGAATCTCTTCGATCAACCGCTCCCGTTCAGAACGGTTTAACAGTGGATTTTCGGTATCGCACAAGTGCTCGATGACCAGTCGAATTTCGCGACGCAGTGAATCACCTTCCAGATCACCCACGCGTGACAGGTCCAGTTTCTCAACCAGTTTGCCATGAATCAGTCGTTTCAGATCATCAAATGTCATATTAGAATCGGCGTGCGAAAAGCCTGTAGCTGCCATCTTATTCAAAACTCCTTGAAGTTGTGTCTTTAATTTAAAAACCAGAATGTTCTGTCCGACTTCGACATCCGTAATCACACCAGCGGTTCAGGCAGGTGTGACAGGGTTTTCAGCTTAAATTTAGTTCATAAAATGACAGCAAGTCGCCTGAAGAATAAAATGATGCAAAAAAGCAGCATCTCTGCATCAGCCAAAAGCGGACATGCATAACGGTTCTGTCGATGATGTCCGGTTTAAGCTCTCTGACGATCAATCCGGTTGATCTCATCGCAAACATGATGGAGAATGAGATTGCAGGATTCATCGGCTTTTTCTCCCTGTGAGGTGGCTTTTCATCAGTGTAAGAGCTGAAAATCAGATTCACCCTGCATACTGTCTGCCGCTCACTGAAAACCAGCAGCAAACATCTCCAGCCGCATTACCGCTACAATCCTGAAAAGTAAAAACATTGCTGCAATTATCAATTATTGTTCCTACTTATTGCGAAGCTGAAAATCTGACGGTCCTCATCCCGCGCGTAAACCGCGTTCTCACTGAAGCCGAACTGGATGCGGAAATCATTGTAGTCGATGACGACAGCCCGGATGAGACGATACAGGTGTGTGAGAAACTGGCCGAAAACTGTCCCCTGCGGCTGATTACCCGCAAAAATGAGCGAGGACTCTCGACTGCTGTGATTGCCGGACTGAATGCTGCCTCGGGCGGTATCCTGCTGGTCATGGATGCGGACCTCTCCCATCCTCCTGAAAAAATACCCGAACTGGTTTCCGCGCTCAATCAGCGGCAGGCGGATTTTGTGATTGGCAGTCGCTATGTCGAGGGAGGCGCAACCGACCAGAGCTGGGGCTGGTTCAGAAAGTGGAATTCCCGGGTGGCCACCTGGTTATCCCGTCCTTTCACCAGTGCTCGAGACCCCCTGGCCGGTTTCTTCGCGATCAAGAGGCAAACTTACCTGAAGGCTCACCAGATCCTGAATCCCGTCGGGTATAAAATCGGGTTGGAACTCATCGTCAAATGCCGCTGTCGAAACGTGGTTGAAATTCCGATTGAATTTACAGATCGAGTCGCAGGCTCGAGTAAACTTTCATTCAAAGAGCAACTGCGTTATCTGAAACATCTCAAGCGACTGTTTGATTTCAAATATCAGAACTATGCCTATTTCACACAGTTCGCACTGATTGGGCTGACGGGTGTCTTCGTGAATCTGCAGATGCTCGCCCTGCTCTCAAACTGGATGATATCCCCGATCGCAGTGGCATTGGCAATCTGGACTTCCATGAGTACCAACTTCCTGCTCAACCGGAACATCACCTTCTCATACGCCAGGCATAAACCGTTCCTGAAACAGTACCTGAGCTATTGTGGCAGTTGCCTGACCGGGGCCGTCTTTAACTGGCTGACGACAATGGTCCTGAGCCGATCCTTCCAGTTCTTTGAGAAACGGATCCTGCTGGCGGCATTCATTGGAATTCTGGTCGGCATGGGCTTCAATTTTCTGCTCTGCCGCTATCTGGTTTTCTCCAAACACAAACCAGAAGCAGAGACAGAAACAGCAGCGACCGATAAAGAACTCAGGCGCACAGAGTAAATACTCCCGTTTCGCAAGAGATGCTTTTCAGCCCGGTCCCTGTCAGTCGGGCAAGTCACCCTGCTGTGGAGGCTGACGTTTCTGCTGCTGGGCGACTTTTCTCTGAAACTGCTCAAAGGAATGCGTCAGCGAATCCAGCAGGCGGGGAATATTCGGTGCTGCCAGATGGACGCGGGCAGACACACAGGAACGGGGAAAAAACGTTGTGATGAAATCGAACGAAAATTCCGTTGCCGAGTGTCCAATCCGTACCGCATTCGCATACGTGCCGGACAGCATTTCATCGGGCAGCTTCAATTCATCATACAGTTCTTCCGCTGACGGCGGTTTCTGGGCAGATTGTACCGGGCTGATTTTGGTTTCCGATGTCTCTTCATTACCGGACTCCGGGGTTCTCGTTTCTCCGACCACTCCTGCCCCGCCAGCAGCTGCCCCCGATACTGAATCGGCTGTCGGGGAAACAGACTGCTCCGTTTCAGGAGTTTCGATACCTGCCCCGACGTTGATGGATTCAGAGGATCCAGTAACCGCGGGAGGCAATGGAGTCGGGATGACAGGAGTCCCAAACCGATTTTCATAGTTTGTGAGATTATCGCGGAGTGCGCGTATCATCTGCGGAACGACACCAATCGGGAGCACGACCCGTGCGACGACCTGCTGCGGCGTGGAAATCCGCAACAGAAAATCAAGGATGAATTCATGGCCTCCCTGAAGCACAACAGCGCCCGTACTGAAAACGCCGCGTGAGACGCCTTCCGGTACCCGGGCACTGACCTGGGAATGCCTGATTTCCTGCGTATGGCGTTCCGGATTGAATTCGGAAGAATCATCATTATTGTCTGCTGGCGTCGGATTATCACTCATGGCTACTGTTTCATTCTTTCAGGTTGCTTGACGGTCTCGCGACTCAAAGATCTTGGTTGACAATAATCATAGCAGGGTCTCGGACGACACTCAGCAAACCAGACAGAGCATTTTGATCATTTCATGCGATCTGATACTACGTCTGAATAGCCCGTAATTCTTTGGGCAGGGGAAATCGAACTGACTCCTTGCGGACAATCGCATTTTCGACTTCCGCCTGGTAGTTATCTTCCAGAAATTGAATCAGTTCCTGCACGACGACTTCGGGGGCACTGGCGCCCGCTGTGATCAGAATGGTTTCTGCCTGGTCGAACCATTCCGGTAAGACCTCTTCCACCCCGTCGATCAGAAAGGCGGGCTTGCCGGCCGTCTTACCAATTTCCATTAAGCGTTTGCTGTTGGAGCTGTTCTGACTGCCAAGGACAAGTACCAGGTCGACTCGAGAGACCAGTTCAGAGACCGCCTCCTGTCGATTTGTGGTGGCATAACAGATATCTTCCTTCGGTGGACTTTCAATGGCAGGATATTTTTCCTTGAGGCTGCGAATCACGCGGCCCGCTTCTTCTACACTTAAAGTGGTCTGAGTCAGAAAAGCCAGTCGCGCCCCTTCGGGAAATTCCAGGGCGGCCACTTCTTCCGGAGTTTCGATCAGGGTTATGCTTTCCGGAGCTTCCCCCATCGTACCGATGACTTCGTCATGCCCTTCATGGCCAATCAAAATGATATGATACCCGGCGTCGGCATATTTGATGGCTTCGGTATGCACCTTGGTCACCAGCGGACAAGTTGCATCAATCGTGCGAATATTTCGTTCTCGCGCCTGGTTACGAATCACCGGGGACACCCCATGAGCACTGAAGACCAGAATGGAATTTTCCGGTACTTCACTGACTGCTTCGACAAAGGTGACCCCCTGGTTCGTAAAACGATTCACGACATATTTATTATGTACGATCTCATGATAGACATACACATTACTGCCAAAAATGCGAATGACTTCTTCAAGACACTCGATTGCCATATTCACACCCGCACAGAAACCGCGGGGATTCGCCAGAATTACTTTCATTGTTTTTGTTCCAGTAGCACAGAAATGCAATTTCTTATTTCTGTTGAGGGGCGTCGTATCCCATTCCCCTGAAAAGGTGGCAGGAGTAATGTCCCGTCTGCAATGATTTGAAGCGTCAAATCCGTCAGAAGTAATCCCTCTGACTGTCTCAGCTACTATTCTATGCTGATCATCAGGCGAAACCAGATCCGGGAAGTTGATTTTTCCCACTTTCAACAAAGGAAAACCAGTTTTCAGCTTATTTCGGGCGAGAAACTGATCGATTCATCAACAGTCGCCAGACAGACACGCGCAGCGACACACACTGGTGGAACCAGATCAACAGGCGATCAACAGGTCGTCGGTCTTATTCGACTGTCACACTTTTTGCCAGATTCCGTGGCCGGTCGACATTGCAGCCGCGCAAAACCGCAATATGGTACGAAAGCAGCTGCAATGGAATCGCCGTGACAAGAGGCTGAAGAAAATCGTCGACGTCGGGAACATAAATCACATCGTCGGCAATATCCGCAATCTTATCATCCCCTTCGCAGGCGATCGCGATGACGGGGCCTTTACGTGCTTTGACCTCTTCCAGATTGCTCATAACTTTGGGATAAATCTGTCCGCGGGGCACCACAAACACACTGGGAGTGGCTTCATCCACCAGGGCAATTGGACCATGCTTCATTTCAGCAGCCGGGTATCCCTCGGCATGAATGTAGCTGATCTCTTTGAGCTTCAGCGCCCCTTCCAGAGCACCGGGAAAATTATACAGGCGTCCCAGATAAAGAAAGTTATTAAAGTTGCAGTACTTCAACGCAATGTCTTTCACCTGCTCATTGCATTCCAGGCACTTACGGATCTGGTCGGGAACTTTATGAATGGCGTCGATGATTCTGCGCCCCGCCGGATACGACAGGTGACGCATTCGTCCCAGAAACAGTGCTAACTGGATTAAGACCATGACCTGAGAAGTGAAAGCTTTTGTCGATGCCACTCCTACTTCCTGTCCGGCGTGCAGATAAATCCCGCCATCCGCTTCACGGGCGATCGTCGAGCCGACCACATTACAGATCGCCAGTGTGGGATGGCCTTTTCGTTTGCATTCGCGCATCGCCGCCAGTGTGTCCGCAGTTTCACCACTTTGAGTAATCGCGAAAATCATGGTACTGTTTGAGATCGGGGGATTGCGATAGCGTAATTCACTCGCATACTCCACCTCCGTCGGAATCCGGGCAAACTCTTCCAGCAGATATTCACCCACCAGTCCGGAATGCCAGCTGGTTCCACATGCTGTCAGCACGACGCGATCAATTTTTCGCAGTTGTTGTGCACTCAGATTCAAACCACCAAATTTGGCAGTCGCTTCATCTTCATCCAGGCGACCACGCATGGCGTTTTCCAGAGCCTGGGGCTGCTCGAATATTTCCTTCAGCATGTAATGTTCAAATTCACCCAGTTCCGCCTCGACGCTCACCTGATCCAGGGTCTGAATCGAAAGCTTCTGCTGACCTTCATCACGGTGAAAGATTTCGATTTCATCGCGTGTGATCACGGCCATTTCATGATCAGCAAGGTAAATCACTTCGTCGGTATACCCCGCCAGCGGGGTGGCATCACTGGCGATAAAATGTTCGCCTTTGCCGACACCTATCACCAGCGGACTCCCCAGTCGAGCAGCGATCATCACGTCAGGCAGATCCCGAAACATCACAACCAGGCCATAAGTTCCCTTGAGTTTCGTCAGGGTGATTTCTACCGCTTTCAGATAGGTGGCCAACTCTTCCGGGGCAGAACCAAATTTGATTTGTTCTTCGAGATGATGTGACAGCAGATGCGCCACTGACTCGGTATCAGTCGTTGTACGAAAAACGTATCCCAATCCCTGCAGTTGCTTTCGCAGCGAAGTATAATTTTCGATCACTCCATTATGGACGATGACAACATCAGCGTTTCCCCCCACATGGGGATGCGAGTTCTGATCGTTGGTTTCGCCATGCGTCGCCCAGCGTGTGTGTCCTATGCCTGCCGTACCGGAAACCGGATTCGACTTGTAGAGGGACGCCATCTCGATGACACGTCCTTTTTTCTTGCGAATCTGGATCGCATCACCATCGTGGACTGCCACCCCGGCACTGTCATAGCCACGATATTCCAGTTTCTGCAGCCCCTTGATCAAAATGGGCCCGGCCTGTCGATGACCGATATATCCGACTATACCACACATGTTTCGCGCTCCATCGCTGGATGAGGGTAAAAATATATTTTGAGTGCTCAGCGCAATTCCCCATCATTCTGGTAGCCTGTCATCCTTGTTCAAGTTACCAGAACTTAGAAATGAAGGGGGGAAGCTCGTGAGTCTTGATTTTGTCTGCTGGGAACAGTTTCAAGTGCGGGAAGATACCACAAGATTCGAAAATAAGTCAACTACGATTCCGTATGAATCGTTTGGACACATACTCATTAAACTACTGTAAATTATAAACTTATATAAACTTACAGTCAGGTTCCTTAATCTCACCCGTTATCCCCGCGGGAGATCTGAACCCGTTCTGCTGCCAGTCGCGCTACGGCAAAAGCACAGGCAGCGTCTGATATGGATCGATCAAATATCTCAGCGACATTCGTGATCATTGCCTGAGCAAGTTGCGGATGGGTGCGAGCGATTTTTTCTGCAAGGAACACGGAACTGCCACTGATTAAAACCGACTGGGGATGTTCATCCATACGGCTCAGGACCTGATTGAGTGCCTCGGTAATCTGTGCCTGCTGTCGTGCAACCAGCCAGCCTGCCATCTCGATCGCTTCTGTTTCGCTCAGTTCATTGATGTCACAACAGACAGAACGGGCAATTCGGGCAAATGCATTCGCCCGTGTCGCAGGTCTGCCGTCCGCCGTATCGACATCTTCGGGAGATTCGGGCACTTCTTCCAGCAGCAGATAGAGATCTGCCGTCGTCGCAAAAGATTCCGCCGCCAGGGGACAGTCCTGTCCCCGTAATGGTACACGTTTCTCCAGCATCGCCAGTGGGGTCCGACGACCACCGGTATAAACCAGTTCTCCTGACAGTAATCGTTCGACATCCGTTAATCCCTCGGAAACCGGTAATCCGTTTTTGAGTGGAATCAGATCGGTTGTCGTTGAGCCGATATCGATCAACAGGCCATGCTGATCGGGAATCATCCGTCCCAGCCAGGTTGCCAGCGCATGCCAGTTGGCGGCAGCCGCCAATAGAGGAAATTCCCGTGCGATCTCTGTGGGCAGAAATTCGGCTCCGGTCTGCCAGACCAGCACGGGCACACCGGGTACAGCCTGTTCGACGGCGGTCAGAATATGATCCACCCCGTCTGCTTTGGTTGAAAAGCAGTCTGCCAGTTCCCCAGTCATCGTCACCGCAACCAGATCGGGACGCTGGAACGAGGTCAATAACTCCTGTAATGCTGACAGTAGTAATTCGGGAGTTTTCCAGAGTTCAAACGACATCGACCGGGCGGCACCATCGCTGTCTGCCGCCTTGAGGTTCGCACCGCCGATATCCAGGCCAATGACATACATGTTCAGTTTCTCGATTCAGATTGTGGTAACAGTGTAGAACTTCCATCTGGTTGAAACCGAATCATTTCTCCCTGTTTCCATTTAATGTCGGGGAAATCGGTATCCGGATCGATGAGTCGGGCTGCCAGATTATCAAACGTCAGCCTGCGATAACCAGTGTAACTGGTCGTCAGTCTCGGATTGATTTCCACCAGCACGGGTTCGTGCGGCGCGTCTTCTGGTAAGAGAATATCAAAGCCCACATATCCCGCAAGTCCCGGCAGTAAATCACAGACACGATTCAGTAAATCAGAAATGGCCGGGAGCACACGGGCATCGACGTCCGCGGGAATGGTTCCTCCCTGATACCGAAAGCCCTGCTTCCAGCTGATCTGCTGCTCCCCCACCGGAAAATATTCCCGTCCCCCCGCTCTGATCAGTGCCACGGTCGAAAGGGCTTTTCCTGGCAGTAAAGGTTGCATCAGAAACTGTTCCTCGGATGATCTCAGTTGATTCTTTCGTTTCTGCAAACAGTCATCATTTTGAAACGTTTCTAATCCCAGACCTCCTGCGCCGAAACGATGTTTGATCAGACAGGGAAACGAAACCGCAGACCGAGGCAACTCACCTGAAAACTGCCAGGTTGGAATCGTGGGGATTGAGGACTCCTGCATCAATTCAAACAATCGCCACTTATCGGCTGTTAACTGAATTGCTTTGAGAGCAGAGCCGGCGACTGTCGCGCCACAATCCAAAGCCAGCTGCGTTCGACTGGACAGCAGATCCTCGAACTCGGGTGCGATGACCATCACACAATCGGCTAAGCGACAGGCTGTTTTAAAGTTCTCACGTTCCTGCTGTGATGTGGCGGCGCGGAAGATTTGCAACCGTCCGGTTCGGAGCGCTTCCACTATGAGCGGTGATTTCAGAGAGAGCGTCTGCTGCAGGACTGTCATCACGCGAAAGTGAGGAAGCGCAAGCAGATCAGTAATGACCGCTTCCAGCATTGCGGTTCCCTCTTTGAGTAAACCGGATTCTGCATCGGTCAGGTCCCAGGCACCACTACAGAGATATTCAGACACAAAGATGTTCAAAGCCGATCCTTGCCACGTTTTTGTTACTGAAACAGGCTGCGTTGACTTCGCCTGTCGGTATTAAATTCAGTACCGCCTGTATTTTTCATACAACACTTCAAACAGGTTCAGTCTAGAAACTCCACTATGTTTTGTTAATTGCCCTGACGAATCATCTCAAGTTTTTCAGACTGTTTTTCATAAGCTTCCTGCCATGCCCCTCCTGTACGGATTCTGCCGAATAAAACGCACTTAATACTGTTAGAATTCATAGAGTCACCATAATCGAGATAATGCAGATAAACACGTGTTTTCCAGCTGGATTCGCGCGATTACTATTCTCAATTTCCTGCAAATCTCTCCCTGTTACACTCAAGTTTTCGTGATAAACTTTCAGTGTATTGTTTTGTTTTAACCAACGGGGATTATCCATGCCGGGTAGCAGAATTCGGCCCTCATCAGGAGTCATATCATTCCTGCTGCTGTTGACACTCTCGACAGCAGCCTGCTCTGCCCTTGCGCCCAGTCAACGTTCCTCCTGGAAACTGACTGATCCGCCCCCTCTGGACCCCCAGAATCAACCATTAAACGGTCCCGTTCCGCAGGCATCTCCCCAGTCACGTGAAACGCAACGTGTCAATCCTTTAAGTCAGCCACGAACAAACCCCCAGACGATTCCGCAAAGACAGCCGACTTCGCCCCAACCCAATGAAGATCTGTTTGCCGTACCGGAATCGCTCAAACAGAATCAGCCACCTCAACCGCGAGACCTGCCTGAGCAGGTGATGCCGCGTCCCCAGTTGAATGCACCCGACATCCAAAGTAGATCGAAGCCGGAACCTTTATCAAAACAGCCATCAGGCCCCATGATGACTGCACCTGCGACCGCTGGACCGCTGGAGATGACGGTGGACGTCATTCCCAAACGCCAGCTGGGAAGTGGCGCCACATTCTATCTGATCATCAAAAATGCGAGTGATCGCTCCGTCAGAAATGTTCTGCTGGAATGTGAGTTTGATGCCGCCCTGATGTTCCCGGGTCGCCGCGAAAAGAAAATCGGACAGCGTCTGGGCACACTGCAGCCCGGCGAATCAAAAGAGATTTCTCTGACACTCTTCAGTGATGTTCTAGGCAGTCACTGTTGTCGTTTCCGGGCATTGGCTGACGGAGATGAACTGGTCTGGAAATCGGTCTGTGTGGAATATGAAAAGAAGCAACTGGATCTGTCTGTGGTTGGCCCCTCTTCCCGCAGCATCGGCAGCCGGGCAGAATACAACCTGAAACTTTCCAATGTGGCAGACGTCGATCTGAATAACATCCAGGTGGCAGTCACATACGATTCGGCCCTGATCCCTCGCGAAGCATCCATCGGTTCCACCAGGGAATCCGATCGGTTGACATGGACCCTGGATACGATTCGTGTTGGTGAAGGGGTGCAGCTGCAGGTGGAATTCGAATGCGAAGTTGCCGCCGAGCATGCCTGCATGCGAGTCAACGTGACCAGCCCGGACCTGCCCAACGAACAGGTTTCGGCCTGTCTCAAAGTCACCCCTGCACAAGGCGTGCTGGATGTGCAGGTCCGCGACACCAAAGATCCGATTGCCCGCGGCGAAGAGACGGTTTACGAAGTCAGCATCGAAAATCGAGGGCTGCAGCCGGCTAAAGACATCGTCCTTCAGGCAAAAATCCCGCGTATGTTTCGCGTCGTGTCTGTCGAAGCGCACCAGGGAAACCAGAAGCTCAATCTCAGGCCGGAAGTCAATCAGGATATCCTGCGTGTCTCTCCGGTACTTGAACTTCCTGCCGATGCCTTTCTAAAATACACGATTCTGGTCAAAGCGATTGGCTCGGGTGACGGCGAATTTAATGTCACGATTTCCGGTGCGGATGCGGAAAAGCTGGAAACCCAGGTAACCGAAATCACAACGGTAAACCGTTAATCAGCACCGCTACCCTTATTTCTGTTTTACCTGCTCAGGAAAATCGCGTTCGTAGCGTTTCACCAGTGCCTCCATGTCGGCGGGAACGATATAGATTTTCCCGCGAATGGTTTTTGTCTCTCCGGGCTGCAGTCCGCCCAGACGAAAATCAGCGTGCAGACAGCGAATCACGCCTTGAAACAGTTCCTGATACGGTTCAAACGCAGTGGCGAAGATCCACTCTCCATCGCCGCTGTAACAGCCGATCAGGCCATTACTGGGAACTTCACTGTTTAACGGACGGGGATTCACATCGGTGCGAGGCACATTCTGCGGACACCAGACCTGACCGGGTACATAACGTGCTTCTGTTGCCCAGTTGCGGGTCGGCATGAACGCCGGCTTGCCATCCAGAAAGACAAATGATTTTTTGATGTAGGCATATTTATCATCTGTCGTGGAGGCGCCCAGGCCGGAAAATTCACCTACACGGATACAGGGTTGTGCCCAATGGACTTCAGACCGTCGATCGGTCGGATTGTGGGCCACCAGTTGAAAGTCGATCTCATCCCCCTGCGCGGTAATTGTATGCTGCACCGTTACACCATCGGCTACCGTGCATTTCAGTTTCAGAACGGTCTGGTCTTTGTTCAGGGAGAGCGTCTGTGTTTCGTGTTTGACCACCGTATGCTTTCCCCAGTCGGCATCAGTCGAATTCGCGCGACAGTAAGCTTCCAGATAATTGATGGGGATCTTTCCCCCCGGAATATGATCGCCGTGAATATACAGCATGTTTTTTTCACGCGAGAGCGTCAGACGCGGTTTTGCTTGTGCCTGGCTGGCTGATTTTTCATTGCCCCGGCACGTGGCGGCATCATACAGGCAGGTCCCTGCCACAACTCCCAGCAGTAAAAGCGAATTCGCGAGCGACTTCATCACTTCCTCCGGTTTCATTTTCAATTTGTAAAACTGATCCTTTTGATATCACGGTAGAAAAACAACCGAAGTGCGAACCACACGCCGGTTGTTGAATCAAATTCGATTTGTCGACTCTGTTCATACGAAGGGAGTCACACCGGGTGTCGCCACTTTGGGTTCGGGCAGCGACATCGTCATGTCGTATTTCTCGGGAGAAAGATCTTCTTTGGAATTCATGGCTTCTTCCCAAGTGAGCGTCTTTCCCGTATAGGCAGACATGCGGGCGATAATTCCCATCATGGAACTGTTCGCCATGTACTCGCCATTATTGATCACTTCACCATTTCTCAGGGCTTTGTACATCTCATTATGTTCCAACTGATGCATGTTGGTGCGACGACGAGCGCCTTTCCAGGGATTCTTACCTTCGATCTGGTATTTCATCAGCGTGGCAGTCCCCTCGGTCCCCGACACGGTATCCACAAACATGGAACTGCAGCCCAGTTGATGACGGGTGGACGCGACAAACTTCGCCCCGTTGGCATACTCGTACACCGTACTGAAGTGATCAAATATTTGTCCGTAATCTTCACCGGTTCGTGTCTGACGTCCTCCTGTGCTGTAGCAGCGGACAGGATATTCTCCCATGACCCAGGACTGCTTATCCAGTTCATGCACAAACTGCTCGGTATTGAAGTCACCCGACAACCAGGTGTAGTAATACCAGTTCCGCATCTGGTATTCCATGTCTGACCATTCCGGCTTGCGTTTCACCATTTTGGCAACTCCGCCCAGATAGCGGGTGCTGTGCATGGCGATGATATCACCAATGCCACCATTATGAATTTTATCGACCATCTCCTGCATCCCCGTCTCATACCGCCAGCAGAGACCGGAAACGATCGTGAGGTTTTTCTTTTTCGCTTCAGCAGTTGTTTTCAGTACAGAGCGAATCCCGGGTGCATCCACGGCGACCGGTTTTTCACAGAACACATGCTTGCCGGCATCGATACAGGCCTGCAGATGCTGTGGACGGAAATGAGGAGGTGTTGCCAGGATAACCAGATCCACATCAGAATCAATCAGTTTCTGAAAGGCATCAAAACCGACAAATTTATGGTCCGCGTCGACTTTGATGCGATCCTGAACTTCCGTTTTTTTCAGGTTCTGATAACTCTGCTCCAGCTGATCGCCAAATGCATCCGCCAGTGCGACCAGTTCGACATTCGAATCCGCCCGCAGGGTCTGTGCTGCCGCTCCTGTTCCACGACCGCCACAACCAACCAGTCCGACTTTAATCAATTCGGTACTGGCAGCAAAAGCACCAGAAGTTAACGCCGGATTTACAACCAGCCCCGTTGTTGCCAGCGTGGTCAGAGACTGTTTCATAAATTTACGGCGACTCTGGTTCGGCTGTTGTTCAGATGCGTTTTCGGACATGGAAAAACCTTTCATTCAGATGGTAGACAGGGTTCTTAATCTGTATCTACTACGCAAATAATTGTTGAAGAGCTAACTACAGGCAGGATTAATATGAGGACGGTCATCTGACAGCATGGCTACTAAATGACCTTAATTTATTATCAACTCTGTCTCAGGCAAGATCAAGTGCACGATCCATGCGTTCCGAAATATCCTGCAATCTCTGGCGATCCCCTCCTTTGACTTCCGCTGTCGCCCAGCCTTGTGTGTAACCTATATCTGCCAGGGCTTTACGCACTTCAGACCAGTTGCAGTCCCCTTCCGTAATCTCAACCTGAAAACCTTTCCAGAGTCCTTCGTCGACCTGTTTCTTGCGACTGTATTCCTTGATATCCAGTTTGACAATCCGGGGGCCCAGGATGCGAATCCACTGTTCGGGCCAGCCGAACCGAACGACATTTCCAACATCGAAATACACGCCTGCCGCGGGACTCTCCAGTTCATCAATGAAACGCGCCATCTCCAGCGGACTTAACAGAAAATTGTTCCAGACATTTTCCACCAGCAGTTTTATGCCCTGCTGCTCGGCATAAGGCAGATGCTTTCTCAGCTTGGCCTGCTGCTGTTGATACACCACATCATACGGATGCCTGTTATCCACGCGGCCGGCGACGACCAGCACACTCGTACCGCCGTAATATTTTGCCTGATCGATGGAATCTTTCAGTTCGTCGCGACTGCTGTTCAGAAACCCGTGAACCTGCACTCCCGTTGCATCAATGGCCCGTCGCACTTCTTTGGGATCCACCTTGGAACGATAATGAATTTCCGTCCCGTCAAAGCCGAGGTCCTTCAGCATTTTGAATTTATCGAGCACTGAAACGGGTTCCGTAATCATCTGATACTTCACCGCTTTTTTGATACCCGGTTTTGGTTTTACCGGCGCAGTCTCAGCAGCAAGCGAGACACCTGTTTGCGTCATAGTTCCTGCCAGCAGTGCGGCGGTAGACTGTTTCAGAAACAATCTACGGGATGCCTGATGTGATAATGCCAGGTTTTCCAGATTCTGATTTAACATACTGCCGCTCCGCTGTATCGGATTAAAGCTGATGATCACGCATCAACAAAGAATATCGGTTCTGTCTGCAACGTACCAATCCGTTTATCTGTCCGAATCATCTCCAGTGGTCGGCTTTGACTTTCGCTGCAGTGTGACTTCTACTTCCCCCCTGTTATCCGCCAGTGAATTCCAGGCATCGTTCAAGCGAAAATAAACGGTACCGCTCACGGGAGCCATCCAGCTGGCATGGGCACCAAGCGGGTATTCTTTCAAGATCGAATTGGGATGGGTCAGCTTCATATCCGGATCCGGTTGAATCATCATGATCAACCGCCCCAATGGCTGTCCTTTGAAATACTGAAAACTGATTCCGTCCGCAGTACTCTCCCACGGCTTTGGTTTCTGAGCCAGCGTAAATCGCCCTGTAGCACTGACTTCATATACAATTCCCTGCTCGACATGAATTCCACTTGACTGCCAACCTTTTTGACTGTTTACCACTGCCGTCGCGCTGCTATCAGGCTGCAAAGATTCACCTGAGGTAAACGTCACTGCCGCATTCTGGAAATCGTAGCCTGGTTGCAGATTGCGGGCGAACAGCATCCAGGCATCATTCAGACTGGCATAATCATCCCCCAGCATGGCCTGGATTTTTTTCGAGAACTCGTTCCCCTGCATGTGATGGGCCAGCTCGCGAAATGGTTTCCCGTAGCCGGGATGCTTATCAAAAAACTGACATAAGGTCCAGGACCAGGCATAGGCTTCATTATTGTATATAAAATTAGCCGGATGAAATTGCATGACGTCCTGCAACGGTCTGGGAGGTGCCTGTTCTACCACTTCTTGAATCAGAGTGATCCGTCCCAGTCCACCAAAATCATTTTTATTATGTGGCATCACGTTGAAATGAATCTTACCGTCAGCATCTGTAGTATGGGTTGCCATGGATTCTGCGATGCCCTCCAGATACCAGACCGGAGCACCAATGTCCCCCATGATCATGCTGTAACAATGCGTGTATTCATGGATCATCAGATGGCGGAGATAATAAGGCTCACTCTGGGCGTCCATCCAGAACTGCGCCCCCTGATGCCGACCATTCACAATCGACGGAAGGGAATCCAGAATCACCCCCGCTTCCTTGAACAGAGCCCGGTTCTGCATGATGTATCCGGTGACCTGAAACTCGGTCCCTTCGCGATTGGGAGGCAGCGGACCAAAATAGTTAACCAGCGCAGCATAAGCCTGATCGATGACCGGCGGCAGTGTCCTGGCGATCTCCGGATCAATATCGGTATACAGCTTCAGCCGCGGAGATTTGTAACAGTGTATCCCCAATAACTCCAGACGTTGATTATTATGGATGGGCCGCTGGTCACTGGGGCGGTAGAGCATCTGATCCGGTTCCGGTTGATTGGAACTGGCAGCCGTTGTCGGTGCGGGAGTTTTCTTCGGCTGCGGGCTATCTGGTTTTGCTGTTTCCGCCGGAACCGGTTTTTTCTTTGCCGACGCTTCGGCTGGTGGATCAGCCACGACAACCACGGTTTCTTCAGCAGCCTGCGGCGTCTTTTTTTCAGAACCGCATGCGGTAAGCAGACAGGCAGCGATTGCCAGCAGACAATAAGCGTGGCATCTGAAACCATCCGATATGGAAACAAGTCTATTCATATCAACTATCGTGTTCAGTTTGTGTTTCGGGTTGGAATCAACGCTGATCGACCTGACTATTGTGACTGATTACACGACTGGAGTCGAGGAACAATTCAATGTGTGCCTGAGTTGATCAATCTGATCATTTATATCAGAATGATCAGAACAGTTCCTGATGGCTGAAATAGCAGCTGTATCTGATCTTACGTAAGATCAGTGCCGAATGGTGAATCGTTTCTTCGTTTTTCTTACACAGGATCAGCTCCATGAGTGCTTTTCGTTACAGTCTGAATGCCAGCACAATCCGTACGACTCCTCTGCTTGAAAAAATCAGCGTGACGGCAGAAGCCGGTTATGAAGGGATTGAACTCTGGTTTGATGAAGTCGAAGAGTATCTGGCTGCGGGGGGAACACTGGATACGATTTCTGCTGCCATTCAGAAATCGGGGCTGGCCATTCCTACCATGATCATGCTCCGCGACTGGTGGTCTGCTTCTGAAGAAGATTACCCGGCTGTGTTTGAAACCTGTCTGAAACGCATCAGGATCGCAGCTCAACTGGGAGCGGAATACGTCATCGCCTGTCCGCATCGTGAAGTCCCCGATTACGATCTCGGCGGCAAACGCTATCGGGAACTGCTTGAAGCCGGTATCGAAGCAGGGGCCAAACCGGCAGTCGAATTCCTGGGCTTCGTCGAAGCCGTTACAAAAATTGAAGATGCGTTGCAGGTCGTCGAAAAATCGGGACATCCCCAGGCCACCCTGGTCCTCGATCCGTTTCATGTATTCCGTGGCGGTGGCAGCATGGAAACGATCTCCCAACTGAAACCAGAACAGATCGCGATTTCCCATTTCAACGACGCCGTCGATACGATTCCCCGTGAAGAACAGATGGACCCGGATCGAGTATTACCCGGTGATGGTCACCTCGACCTGACCCGTTACTGCCAGCTCTTAAAACAGATCGGCTTTAACGGCTGGCTTTCACTGGAACTGTTCCGCGACGATCTCTGGCAGCAGGACCCGCTCAGTGTCGCCCGACTCGGTCTGGAACGCATGCAGACGATTGCCGAAAACGCCTGATTCGTCTCGCCACACTGGTTTGTATTCATCGATATCGATATTTAGTCTTTCCGGCTGGCTGCGACAAAATCGGCCAGTGTGTCCAGATTCCGGATAAAGACGCGGGTATCAATGATGCGCAGATTCTCTTTGTCCGATGCCTTGAGATCCCCCTGTCTCAACCAGGCTCCCTCTGAGTTCAGGGAATCGATGGCTGATTTTGCCTTTGCCGTCAACGAAGGGGTCAAACGAACGCGACGTGTTGGAAATCGCATGGAAGCCAGTTTCTCGGGTGAATCATCCAGCAGCCTCTGGTAACGGCCTTCCAGTGAATCGACACCCGATTTGATAATGAAGCCGTAATGGGTTGGCAGATCGTTGTCTTTATAAGTCAGCTGATACTTTTTCGTAAAGTACAACGGACGATTGGTTTTCAACTCATAAAACCGGGCCAGCTTTCCGTCAGGCAGTTCCGACTTCTTTAAATATGCCAGTGCCGGTGGAATGGGCTTCAGATATTTTTTATCGCCTGTATAAATATAGATCTGCATCAGAGTTTTGATAATGCCCTGTGACTCGCCACCGGTTACGGCAGGAGGTTCGAATTTCCGGGCCCAGGCTGGTTGCATCTGACTGTTATACTGCTGTGCCCACGCTGGTTGGGGTGCGGGCATCTGCGCCAGGATGATAAAGTCTCCGGCTTTTAATGCAGCCTGCTGATAGCGTTGATCCTGGTACACGTGATGCGCCAGAAACATCACACCTACCAGATCCTCAATCAGATTGTCGTTGAATGTGTAGTAATCGAGATATTTTTTCTTAGGGAATTCACGTGACCAGCTTTCCGGATAATTCGCTTTGATGACCGGGTAATCTTTGGGATCAGGCGGACTGTCGAACCGTTGTGGCCAGCCTCCATTAGGATACTGGGCTTTCAATAATGCATTCAGCGCATAGATGGTTGCTTCGTGAATGGGTTGATCTTTAAATTTCAGTTCCTGATCGATCAGAATTAAGAACTGTAAGGCAGCCTGTGTTGTATTATCATCCAGTGTGGTGGTATTGCGTGCTTTGGGCCCGCCTCCATTCACCCGATACTGATAAGCTTTCCGATCTTCGAAATCGATATAATAATTCCAGCCCCCCGATTTCAACTGGCCGTTGACCAGCGCCATCGCGGCTGCTTTCGCTGCTTCCAGTAAATACGGTTCTCCCGTTTTCTGATAGGCTTTGAGATATGCTTCGCCCACACTGGGAGTTCCCGGAGGCTGAACCCAGACGCGGGAAGCAGGCGCCTGATTTTCCCCTTCCCGTTCTTTGAGATCCTGACTGTACAGCCAGAGATAACCTCCTTCAGTGGAGACCTGGCTTGTAAAATATTTGGTTGCCTTCTGCATGGCCTGTCGTGCCTCTGCCTCCGTCACTTCTGCGCTCCGAAGTTCATCGGCGATCAAAGAGCAGAAAACGAAGCAGATACAGAACAACAGACAGATTCTCACCAGGGAGCGCGTTTCCGACATGAACCACAGTTCCTTTTCACAATAGTTGTACGACAGGCAGCAACAAATCATCCTACAGCAAACAGAAATTAAACGAAAGCAACGCCTTTTCTTAACTTCCCTCAGTAATAAGCGGTTCAATTTCCAAGGCACAGTGGGTTGCGTCAGCGACAATTCTATGTAATGCTCGTACCCATTCATGAAGATTCATCTAAGATTTTCCCGGAGAAGCGCTTATGTTGGAAAACTATCCTTTTGTGATCCTTGGCATCGGGATTGCCATTGTCATCGGCATGATTATTTTTCTGAGGATCAATGCTTTTCTGGCATTGATCACAGCTGCCATGGCAGTCAGTCTGCTGGGGCCTGAATCTGCCGAGGGAATTAATCGCATGAAACGGGTCGCGATCGCGTTCGGTGACTCTGTTTCCGGAATCGGCATCGTCATTGCGCTGGCCGCGATCATCGGCAAATGCATGATGGACAGTGGTGCGGCAGACAGAATTGTGCGCACTTTTCTCAAGGCATTAGGTGAAAAGAATGCTTCGTTTGCGCTGATGGGAAGTGGCTTTGTCCTCGCAGTGCCGGTCTTTTTTGATACGGTCTTCTATCTGTTGATCCCTTTGGCACGTTCACTGTACCGCAGCACGCAGCGTAACTACCTGTTGTATATCATGGCGATCGCCGCCGGTGGCGCCATCACACACACACTGGTTCCTCCGACCCCCGGTCCTCTGGCGATGGCAGAATACCTGGGGGTTGACCTGGGAAAAATGATCTTTGTCGGCGTACTGGTCGCTTTACCGGCCGCATTTGTCGGCATCCTGTATGCAAAGTTTGCCAATCACCTGATGGATATCCCCATGCGAGACGTGGCAGAACATAAAGACCCCGATCCCCTCGAAGAACATGAGCTCCCCTCGCTGATTGTTTCATTGCTCCCGATTGTACTCCCGGTGTTGATGATCACCTCCAATACGCTTGTCAATTCCCTGGTGGATGCCCAGATTGGTCCCCAGAAGTTTTTAACCAGCATCGGCCCCTATACGTCGATCATTGGTGATGCCAACTTCGCACTTTTGATCGCGACTGCGATCTCTTTGATCATACTGTTTCGGCAGCGCAGTCTGACCCTGCTGCAGTTAAGCGCCTCCGTCGAACAGGCCCTGATGAGCGGGGGCGTGATCATTCTGATTACTGCGGGAGGTGGAGCCTTCGGCAAAATGCTGACGGTCGCCCAGATCGGCCCCGCTATTGAAGCCATGTTCAGCTCGGATTCCGGCGGAACCGGATTGACCTTTCTGTTTCTGGGCTTTGGAATCGCAGCCCTGCTGAAAGTGGCACAAGGCTCAAGTACTGTCGCGATGATTACGACTTCCGCCATGCTGTCTGCCATGCTCACTACGACAAATCTTGAATTGAACCCGCTTGGATTTGATCCGGTGTACCTGGCAACGGCGATTGGCGCCGGCTCTTTGATTGGTTCCTGGATGAATGACAGTGGTTTCTGGATTTTCTGTAAGATGAGTGGCCTGACCGAGGCGGAAGCCCTTAAATCCTGGACCCCCCTGTTGTTTGTGATGGGATGTACGAGTATGGCGACGACCATCCTGCTCTCCATCGTCTGGCCGATGACATAACACTTTTCCGGATGTCAGCTTTACATTGCTGAAATCAGGGTCTACTCTGAATCGAGGTCCCGATACACACCTGACTTATGATTTCCACTTGAGAGGAGCCCAGAGATGAGCGCCTTTTTTCCGCAATGCCAGATTGTTCCTCAACCCGATTCTCAATTCTCGTTTCGAATTCAGGGCAAGGAACGGTTGCGCTGGCATCATGCATCCCATTATTCACGCCCTTTTTTCTATCCGCTGACCGGGCCGTCCGGCATCCCGTTAACTCGCATTGGACATCCCGGGGCTCCCAATCATGACCATCATCGTTCGGTCTGGTTCGCGCACCACCAGGTACTGGGAATCAACTTCTGGGCAGAAAATACGGGAGCGACCATCGCACAGAAACGCTGGCTTTCCCTTGATGAAGCAGACGACGAAGCAATCCTGGCAGTGGAACTGGAATGGCGGGATGGACATGACCCACAGCCTCTACTGCGCCAGGAACTGATTTCCGCAATACGTACGAATCAAAAACAGGAACTGTTTCTGGAACTGCAGACCACATTTTATCCGATGGCAGAATCCCTGGAGTTTCAGAAAACGAATTTCGGTTTTCTGGCGGTGCGGGTCGCGAAATCCATCTCCAGTTTTTTCGGTGCAGGAAAAATCACGAACAGTCGCCGGCAGTCGGGTGAAAAAGAGATCTTTGGCAAACCGGCTGAATGGATGGATTATTCAGGTCCTGTTGCACCTGGAATCACAGAGGGAATTACCTATTTTTATCATCCTGAAAATCCCGTGGCAGCATCAGAGGATTCTGTGTCGTGGCATGTTCGGGAAGATGGCTGGATGGGAGCATCTCCCTGCATGCACGGATCTCTGGAAACAACTCGAAAGACGCCGTTGACATTTCGATTTCTACTGCATGCCCATGCCGGCGAAATCAATCATGACCAGGCAAGCAGGGTCTATCAGCAATTTTCGGAGAGTCTGCGTTATCAGTTACGCAAGTCGGAAAAGAAGCACACCAGCGCATCGGTCAGTCGAAGAACTTCTCAGTAAGTAGATTTACCAGACAAGTTCAATCCCGCCGGTAATACCATCGGCAGAGAACTTGGAGTGCTCCTGGCGGACTTTCGTACCAGTTGCCGGATTTGCAGCAGACCGGTCTTCATTGTAGTCAATGATATCGTAAGCTCGCGAGACCTGACCAATAAACAGGTAATCGTACCCGACGAAACAGCGAAGATGTTCAGTCACATTCAGTTTGGCATACAATGAAAGCTGGAAAGTAGGAGAAAACTCATTGTTTTTCTGTACGGAAACAATTGTCGGGTCGGTGGCTTCAAACAGTTGATCTGTTCGGACCTGGTCGGTATCCCGATTGAACCCGAAGGTAAATTTGGGTTCTGCTCCAATTGTAAAGCGACTGTGTCGGTATTCTGCCCGGGCACCAATGCTGGGGCCGAACACACGGTTTTCGACTTTTGAATAGATGGTTGTAGTACGAGGTGTTCCGATTCCCCCACCTGAATCCACGCCTACCTGGTTCATTGTTTCCCGCAGACTGATGAAACGAAAACCGAACAGAGGTTGCATCCGAAATCCTTCGCCCGGGAGGTAGGGATCCAAGATATAATTCACCCCGGTACCGAACATCTCAGTGTTCAGGTTCACGCTATAGCTCGTATCGTACACGTTCGTATTGGAAGCCAGAGCTCCATTGATATTGAAGTTGGTCACAACGACCAGGTCATCATCAGGAATGGAATTCGACTGAGTTGCGTAAATGGAATCAGTAGGACGAGTCGATTTATTCTTGAAAATCCCCCAGGCATTCCACTCGATTGCTCCATCCTGTATGGGAAACGCTAATGTAGCCCGCATCCCGTTCGTATCCATGGTACGGTCGATATAATTCAAAGCGACACCATCACCTCGTGCAATACCGGTTGAACGGTCAAATACAGGTGTTGGCTCAGTTGGATCCGGAACCCCCAGGATTGGTGCACTCAATAATATGTTATCAGGTCCTTCCAGGGACCAGTGCAGATATTCCAGTTTCAGTGACGAGGAACGAAACATGCCTTTAATCGATTTATCAATGGGAGAGTCATAGGTCCAACCCCGGTCGACCGGCAACTGGCGTACCAGTGATCTGGAATAGGTGTTGACTCCTGAGAACAGGCCTGAGTCATCAATAATTTCCTCATCCACCATGTCGGCATCGCCATGCATGACGAATTCAGTCGTGCCATCATCGGCTGCTACTTCAGGCATCCCGACAGGCAAGCCGGTCGAGCACAGCAACACCAGTAGAGCACTCAGTCTGAATGGAGTAATCATCATTACTTTCCAGGATGTGCGACTCATCGATTAAAACCTTGAATTTTTGGATTAAAACACACGTGAGTGTTCTTAAACTTGAAACTTACTTAGGTATTTATTTTACGGCAGCAGGAATCCGTTTAAGCTGATCTGGCCGTCGAAGCTACCACCACCAGGATTAAACAGGATGAAGCTGTTATTGTTTCCGACAGTTGTGACATTCACGATATTGTTAACACCGGTTCCCAGTGTCAGTGGTCCATTGGTCATCGCGTTGAATCCAACTGCAGTTTCGTTAGCAAAAACAGATCCATCGAACAATCCGATGGTATTCGCATCGATAATGACAGAGGAGTTGGTCGCATTGATCAGGTCAAAGAAGATACCATTACCACCGTTGGCAGTCATATTGATGAAGTTATTGTCAATTTGCACATTGGAATTTGCGGCCAGATCCAGGAAGCGAATCCCGGCTGAACCGGTTCCTGCCATCACAATACCCTGATCAAGATTGTTCGTAATCAGAATATTTGATGGTCCTTCTGTCGAAACCTGGATACCTTCGCTGTTTGTACCTGCGATAGTAAAGTTATTATTATTGTTTACCTGCAAAGTCAGCAGATCAGCCAGGTCATTGCTGGTGGCATCAATGTTAATCCCCTGGTTATTCGTGGCTCCGGTTCCGATAAATGTATTTGCGTTAGTAACAAGGATTGTCTGGGGGCCTTCCCAGATTACACTTAAACCGGCAGTATTGGAGACACTGTTGGTGATACTGTTTCCTTCAAGCGTTACAGATATGAATGAGTCATCCAGAAGACCTCCCGATTGAATGCGAATCGCATCGGCACTGTCATCTGTAATCGTGTTGTTTTGCAGGATAATTGTGAACGCATCATCGTCTGTGTCAGTCAGCTCAATATTGGCCAGGTAATCAATGGAATGCTCAGTGGCATCGGTACCGTTATCCAGCAGTTCCGAATCGGTCATCTGGAATGTGCGACCATTGATAATTCGGATACCATCACCGAGCGAATCTTCAACTCGCACACGAGCCAGGTTCACACGTGGGCCATCTTCAACATCTGTTTCATGCCATTCGATACCGGAAACGGTCGGGATCTGAATTTCCAGGCCGTCCAGATTGACGCGTCCGATGTCTTCCAGCCAGACACCATGAGTGGCTGAGGTGATAGTACCACCAGAATCGATGGTGGCACCATCCCCGGCAATCGAGAATAGACCGGGGGTACGCACCAGACGAATACCGGCACTGTTCAGATAGAATGCATTATCACCAGTACTGCTGACTGTGTTCAAGTCAGGTCCGTTTGTAGGTCCTGCCGTGACGGAGGTCAGATTCAATGAAAGACTGGAATCTTCGATATCAATCGCTGCTGCATCGGTCACCGTAATGATACCACCTGTGGAACTCAAAGTTCCTGCGTTATCATTGGCAATAAATGCCAGGTTATCGATCGCAGTGATATTCAAGTCACCGAAATTCACGTTACCCGGGTTATCATGCACATAGAGGCCAACGGGAGCAGTCACAATCGGATAGGAAGCAGGCGTCGTATAAGCCACACTGTTGGCTGCGATATTCAACGAACCGAAACTGACAATCGGGGTGTTGTTGAGAATGTGGACCACAGGCACAGTCGCATTAGTGGTACCGGTTACAGTTGTGTTATTAAAGGAAACGGAACCGGCTGTCCCCCCCTGTCCTGCATTATCGATATACAGGACAGAGCTGGTTGTACTATTGTTGGAGAGCACCATATTACCCATCCTGATGACTGGACTGTCATCAAGTACAATAAATGCTTCATTCGTTGTTCCGGAAATGGTTGTCGTTCCCGAGACACTGAACGTACCTGTGTTCCCGCCAGCATTGAACGAGATACCTTCGCCGGCACTGCCTAAGATTCCAATATTCCCGCCGAATGAGATATTTCCTGAAGTATTATTGATATCAATACCATGATCGGTTGCCAGTGAAGTTCCATCGGAGATCGTTGTATTTCCGACGACAGACATATTCCCTGTCAGATTCTCTACAAGGATACCAGTACTGTTTCGGTTTACGATGTTGATATCCTGCATTTGAAAGACCCCCGAGTAATCCTCAACGAAGATGCTCGCACCGGTAGCAGAATCAATGACGGTAGCAGCCTGGGCGGTATTTCTGATTGTGACGACGGCGTTAGCAGATCCTCCGGTCACATGAATCCCTTCATTCGTACTGCCTGTAATTGTAACGTTATCCAACACGGCACCACCGCCGATGTTATTGATCAGAACGCCCTGACTGCTTGTGTCATTGATCAGAGACGCTGTCATATTAACCGAACCGCCTGTCGTATTTTGGATCAATACGGCTCGCCCTGCTCCCGTATTCGTGATGGTACCTGATTCGTAGCGAATCAGGGGATCGCCGCCATCGACGACAAATGCATCACCGGCGGAGTTTGTCACGTTTGTAGTTAAAAAGGCCAGACTACCGGATGTACTGTTCAGGTAGATGCCTTCATCAACAGCGTCGTTGACATCAACGTAATTGACAGTCGTTTCTGAAACTCCAATACCGACAATACCGCGAGCAGAAGGATTATTCAGAATGAAACCAGAGAACTCACTGTCTGATGCCAGGATCACACCATCGCCAACAGTATCGTTAAACGTAGGTCTGATAAGACTGTTGGGCCGGAGTGAACTTCCATAGAGGGGTGAGTTAGGTAGTAACTTTGATCCAAAACCCTGAATATCAAAGTAATGATCCACTCCCTGCCCTTCACCCAGAATCCGGTCACCGGCCACAAGCGTGATCGGTGAAGCATTAGTATATTCGCTGCCAGCATGGGTGAAGATAATATCTCTGTCCGGCCCCGCTTGCGCATCCGGGATGGTCTGATAAGGATCGAGAACACTACCGGTTCCAGCAGGCGAAGCATAGGAGTCTACATGCGAAACTGTCCAGGGCAACCCGGTTGCAGGGTTAATTGCCACCAGGCCGGAATCAACGACTTTACTCTGTTCGATCACGACATTGTAGTTTTTACGAACCCGTTCAGCCATGCGATACATCTGAGTGGATTTTTCCATTTCGTTCCACTCGGGTCGCCCTGCAAACGTCCAGGTTACATTGAAAAAGACATTAGTATTAAATGTGTCATCACTTGTGATGCTGAGTTCAGTCAGGACATTCGGTAAAGGATAGGCCTGCAGACGACCACGCCATCCCCAGACATCCTGACTGTCGGTTGCCTGGAATCCATAGGTACCTGCGTAAGCGCGTGCCTGGAATTGCTGCGCAAGATCCCCCCAGATGGGAACCCCGATTTCGGCATCGAAACCACGCATCGCTTTTCCAATGGTCCGCGTTTGATCATATAGAATATTGAAACCAGAGTACCTCTGGCTGCCTTCATTAAATTCCAGGTTCAACTGCTGACGGCGATTTCCGATTGGGAGATAAAAGTTTCCGTTGGCATCCCAGTAGCGTCCCATGGTTTCGACGTTCAATGCCAGTTGCTGGAAAATTTTATCCGTTGAATCATCACGATCGTAGTAGAAACTCGCACCGAAGATCCGGTCAGTATCATAATTGTAGAAACGATAGCCCAGGCCAGCTCCACCACCAAGATTACCGCGATTTGTTCTCCACAGACGAAAGTTACCAAACATCATCCCGGCATCATCCGGGTTTTTGGTATGAGTAAACAGGTAAGGCATGGCTTCAATGTGAGAGATGGATTCGTCCAGACCAACAGTTTTACCTGCCTGATGACCTACTCGAAAGAGTGTTCCCATTCCATTACCCGGCACGACCGATGAAATTCCATCAAGCGTATCTGTCGTCTCTGATCCGTCAGCAATGATCGTCGGAAACTCGACTTCATCCTCGGCTAATAATGTTCCTGACATGGCGGAGATCGCCAGAACGATTACGCCGGCAATCAGGCGAAATGCAATTTTCATAAATCGTCCAGAATAGCTTGATGTCAACACAGGCATCTGTTTCACCTCGTCAAAGCACGCTGAGTGCATTTTGGCGTTTTCGTCCCGGTTTGTTCTATTTTGATCTGTCATGAATTTGTTTTGATCTATGACAATTTTTTCAGGAAAATCCATGAGATTATCTCAACAAGTAATCTTCTGAATTCGGTAATGAGCCTGGGAGCAATCTCCGCAGACTCGATTATTCAAGTCGTATCAACGCTACGCATACTTTCAATGACAGATCATTCCACCACAGGCAGAAACCGTCCCAGATGGAGACATATCTGTTATTGAACGTCTATTTAAATTGATTGATTTACTGGAGTGGGTTCAGTTTGACCGGTGAATCAAGATCAAGAGAGAGGCTGTGATCATGACGGTTTCCTCAAATGAGGCACTGGTCATCCTGATTTTGGATATGTTGTGACACGAACCGGGAAAAAGCAGCTTTTTCACGGAAACATGTTACGGTGATTTGATTAGTTTACTGGTTGTTTTTAATGTGAATTGTAACTCGGAAGAATCGTGGATCCGTCTGAAGATCAGACAAAACCGGCTAGACAGTAAAATAAGAGAGTTCCGATTGGTTTACTTGTTTTACAGTCTGGAGAGAGAATGATTCTTTGAGTTTTAGAGATGTTGGGCGGGAACATATTCTAAATTCTGATCCGACGAAAGACGAATTTGACATTTCCCACGAGAATTTTTTGACAATTTTAAAAATAGTCCAGCGAAAAACAGCTTCAAATTCTGCCTGTCATCTGGTTTTACCGCTTAAGGCCCGCATTTTTTATGAATCACCAGCCCTATTTACTGAATCTGGCACTTCGCCTGGCGGAGGGTCTGGAAAAGTGGCCAGCAACTTCTCTGGAAAAACATCGCCAGTTTATTTTATCGCAACAACAGCCCGACGGGGGGTTTTCCGGCAGAGAAGGGGGATCAGACCTCTATTATACAGGTTTTGCAGTCCGTAGCCTGGGAATCTTAGGCGGAGTGAAACCTGACGAATGCGAGAAGATCAGTGACTATCTCAGACAGTTTCAAATTGAAAAACTGTCTACCATTGACCTGTTAAGCTGGCTCTACTGCGCGTTGATTGTTCAAGCATCCGGTGGAGAAGACCTGCTGCAAACAGCGCCAGCCAACTGGAATTCAGAAATATCCCGTTCGCTGGAACGTCTGCGAACCGCAGATGGAGGCTATGCCAAGTCGGAACAGGGAGCACTGGGAAGCACTTATCATAGCTTTCTAGTCATTCTGATTTACCAGCTGATCGGCCTGGATCTGCCTGATCCGAACAATTTGATCCAATTTCTGTACGACAGACAACGCGACGATGGTGGTTTTGTCGAAATCTCGCCCATGAAACGGAGTGGCACAAACCCTACCGCGGCAGCAGTAGCAACATTAATTATATTAAACAGCATGGATGACGAACTCAAAAATGATGTTCAGGACTTCCTGAAACAGGTCAAAAGTTCCGAAGGAGGCTTCCAGGCTAATACCAGAATCCCATTTGCTGATGGTCTCTCTACCTTCACAGGCTTGTTGACCGCACAGGATCTGGAGCTGGAGCTGGAGACATTGATCGACCCGGAACAGGTACAAAAATTTATGACCGAGTGGCTGGAGTTTCCTACGGGTGGATTTCGAGGAGCCAGCTGGGATGAACAGGCAGACGTGGAATACACGTTTTACGGGCTGGGAGTACTCGCTCTGCTGGGACGCTGATTTCTGAGGAAAAGACTGGACCGGTCCAGTTTTACTGTCGCGTCTCCAAAGCGGTTTGAGCCGAATATAATAGATAGACAGACGCTATGCGTACATGCGCTCTCGTTGAAAACCCGTGCTGTGATTATTCGGAAGCATCTTCCATATACAGCAGCCGCCCACAAGACTTACAGAATACAAGTCGACCTGAATTCAACTCGACGCGCAACTGAGGCTCAATCATTACATTACAGGCAGAGCAGAATTTGCCGGCTACAAAAGCCAGGGCCCCCGCTCCATGTGTTCGCACGAGTCGTTCAAATTGTACTTTAATGCTGTCAGGAATGATCTGCTCTGCATCTGCGATCGCCGCGTTACACTCTTTGATCTCTTCATCCAGAGAGTTGCGCATCGACTCAAAATCCTGTTCCATTTTTTTGGCTTCGGCGTGCGCTGTGTCTTTTTTCCTGACCCACTCCTGAACTTCCGTTTCAGTCGCGTCAATTTTATCCATCAGTTCCAGAATTTCATCTTCCAGCACACTGTTGGCCATCTGGTCAGCTTCAATCTGGCCTTTGATGATGTCGAATTCTTTGTTTGACGAAGCGGTATTCAGTTTTCCTTTGAGGCTGAGGATTTTTGCTTCATTGGTCTGCAGATCCAGGTTTTTCTGGTGGACCTGCTTCTTCAGCTGAGTGACCTGATCCTGCACCGCTTTGAGCTTGTCTTCCTGCACCAATGCGAACTGTTCCTTCAGTTTAATTCGCTTGGGCCCCTGTTCTAATTTCTGATTCACATCATGCAGTCTCAGATACAAATGATGTAAAGCTTTCAAACTGGCAGCAGTCGTCGACATGTTAAAGAACTCCGGAAACGCTCATATTTGAGGCAATTAAGGCAGCGCCTCAGTGCTTTTACCTTGTTATAAAGATTTTCGTACCAAATAGCCAGACATACGCTGTAAAACTGACCGATCTTCTCAGCCTCTCCCGGGAAAACTCGGTTTCAGTACTGATTTGATCATAAAAAAAACGCCGATCAGAATTGATCGGCGTTTTGAATTTCAGATACTGGCTGATGCTGTGGCATCCGCCGTCTCTTCTTCGGTTTCGGCCTGTCCCCATTCAGGAACCAGGCCTTCTATGAAACCCTGCAGCTGTTTACTGCGAACAGGATGCTGTAATTTCCTGACCGCTTTGGCTTCGATCTGTCGTACACGTTCTCGAGTCACTTTAAAAATCCGACCGACTTCTTCCAGGGTGTAGGTGTAACCATCCCCCAGACCAAATCGAAGTTTAATGATTTCACGTTCGCGATAGGTCAGTGTTTTGAGGACATGATCAATTTTATCTTTGAGCATTTCCTGACTGGCGGTATTCACCGGGCTGTCTGAATCTGAATCTTCAATGAAATCACCGAAGTAGCTGTCTTCACTTTCACCGACGGGTCGATCCAGACTGATGGGATGTCGCGAAATCTTGAGTACGCGTCGCGTCTCTTCCAGGCTGATGCCGGCCACTTCCGCAGTTTCTTCCAGGGTAGGCTCGCGGCCATTTTCCTGCAGCAACTGCTTACTGACCTTTCGTAATTTTGACATGGTCTCGATCATATGCACCGGAATCCGGATCGTACGAGCTTGATCGGCAATGGCACGGGTAATGGCCTGGCGAATCCACCAGGTCGCATAGGTCGAGAATTTATAACCCCGCCGATACTCATACTTATCAACAGCACGCATCAGACCGGTATTACCTTCCTGAATCAAGTCCAGAAAGCTTAAGCCACGATTGCGATATTTCTTGGCAATCGAAACCACCAGTCGCAGGTTACCGCCGGAAAGTTCCCGCATTGCCGTTTCATAGTCCAGGTAACGCTGCTTGACGGCTTTGATGCGTTCCCGCAGTGTTTCGGGAGTTTCCATGGTCATGGCCACCAGGTCCTGCAGCTCTCGCTCCAGGTTGGCTCGGTCATCTTTGGAGTTTTTGATTCGCATATCACCCATGTCGCGAATCTGATCTTCCAGTTCCGTCATCCGTTGGGAAATCTGCTCCAGGCGTTTCATACCAATCTGCAGACGTTGTGTCCTCAGGCTTAATTCTTCAATCAGAGTGGCCATCTTACGACGACGTTTCTGTAGTGAAGCATAAGCTTCCATTCGCTGGCTTTTGGTCAGTTCCGGATTGACGAACTGCTGAAAATCACTGGCATTTTTATTACTCAGGAATTCGAGCGTCTTGAGATTGTGTGGCATCCGCCCCAGAATCTGATTCTTCTCGAGCCCTTCCGTGACGGAAACCTTAATGGTCCGGTCAAAGGGAAGCTCGGATTTATGTACTTTATCCAGGATTTCAATCGCCTGACGCATTGCATAGTCGCTGCTCAATAATTCACGACGGAAGCGACGGCGGGTGATTTCAATCTTCTTCGCCAGACGAATTTCTTCATCTCGCGTCAGGAGTGGAATTTCTCCCATCTGCGTCAGATACATCCGCACGGGATCATCAATCCTACGGGAGAGATCATCGGAAGTGCGGGAGCGTCCCTTGGGCTTCTCCGGCTGTAAGATCGTAATGATCTGATCCGGAATGATGTCTAACTCAATCTCCTCAATCGTCAGCAGGAGATTATCCAGCTTTTCGGGATTCAGCGCTTCATCAGGCAGATAGGCGCTGACCTGATCGTAGGTCAGGTAACCCTGCTTTTTGCCATTTTCAATTAGTTCATTCAATCGGGCGTCGAGTCGGTGCACGTTGCTTCTCCCAATCAGTCTGGTTAGATTCTCTAGTGAATTTTTTTTATGTTTCGTTTTTGATGAAATTCAGATGCTTTTCTTAACAGTTCTTTTGCATCCGAATTTAAACTCTGGTTCTGGGCATTCTGGAACAGCAGCCCTTTGGTTTTTTCATGGTGTTCCCGTTCTTCCCGCCATTTGAGATTCTTGATGGAATGTTTCAGAAAATGTGGAATTCCCTCAAGTGGAGCCGGATCATCAAGCAGTTTGGCGTGAACTGCTTTTTCGCGGGCATGGGCGTCTATTTTGACAACCAGCTGTTTCAGGTCTGGATCAGCGATGCGATCCAAAATGCGATTGATATCCAGTACCAGTCCCTCTTCAGTCAAATCAACACATAACTGATACAGGAATCGTAACTGGGGATTTTTCAGGTTTTCGGGGGAGATAAGCTGTTGAATACGAGTGACACATTCGGGATACACAAAAATGATTTCAAGAAGTTCGCTCTCAAGTTGATTGTCTTTCGTTGAATTGTCTGCTTCCTGGAAGTTACCGGAAGTGTCAGTCGGTCTCGGAGTCGAGTAGGATTCGCTGGAGGAGAGGTTCGTATTAAGACTCGGGCTTTTTTTTTGTTTCACTTCACTCAGTCGTTTTCGGACAACCGATTCGTTTAAACCCAGTCGATCTGCCAACTTTCTTAATATGATGTCTTCACGAATTTTGCCGGTTAGGTTAGGGCTTGACGCCAGTAACTCCAGCATCTCTTCTAAAATTCGGTGTTGACCGTCAATAGACTCCAGTCCAAATTTCTGGACACAGACATTCAATTTAAAATTCCAGGCTTCAGGAGCATCCGCGATCAACTGCTTCAACTGCTCTGCTCCCTGTTCTTCTAAAAATTCAGCAGGATCTTTACCTGCAGGCAGTGTTAAAATTCGCAAATCAACTTCCTGGGCAATAAATTTAGTTAAAGATCGCTCTGCAGCCTGTTGCCCCGCAGTGTCTCCATCAAAAACTAATACGACTTTTCGCGCCAGACGTTTGAGATAAGAAACATGAGTTTCCGTCAAAGCTGTCCCTAATGTCGCCACCGCATTCGTCACACCAAACTGATGTGCTGTAATGCAATCAGTGTACCCTTCCACGACTACGACCGTTTCCGTTTCGCGAATGGTCTGGCGGGATTCATCCAAACCAAATAACAGCTTACTCTTAGTGAAAATAATGCTTTCAGGGCTGTTAAAGTATTTTGCGATTCCCTCCGCCGCGGAGCCAGGCAGGATCCGTCCCCCAAATGCAACAACCCGTTTCCGTTCGTCGCGAACGGGAAACATGACCCGATTTACGAAATAATCGGAATAGCGGGAATGACCTTCCTTTTTAAAGATCAATCTGGCTTCTGACAACAGGCTCTCCGGATATTGTCCCCGTGACCGGTTGACCAGCCATTGCCAGTCATTCGGATGAAAGCCCAGTCGGAACTGCTGAATGGTTTCTTCGGTATAGCCCCGGTCTTCCATCAGATAACGGCGGGCCATTTCTCCTTCGCGTGTATTCATCAGGCAGTCATGAAACTGCTGTTCCGCCCATTTCATCACATCGAATAATGATGTTTTTTCAACAATATTTGATCGTGGCGCGCCGTTTGACTGCCGCGCTAACTGGGGCATTTCCAGATGAGCACGCTCGGCCAGAATCTTCAAAGCCTCGAAAAACTCGACATCATCGTACTTCTGGACCCACTCAAAACAGTCTCCCCCGGTGTTACACACCCAGCAGCGCCAGGTTTCGCGATCGGGATAGACAACCAGTGAGGGGTTATGATCGTTATGAAAAGGGCAAAGGCACTTGAAATCCCGCCCGTTGGGAATCAGCTGGACTGACTCGGAAACCAACTCGACCAGACTCGTTCTCTGGCGGACCAGTTCTTTGAAATTTTGATCAAATCCTGGCGACACCAGTTTCTCCTGAACAGTTCAAAAAGCGGCCCCTCGATGTCACTTTTCGTCTCAGAATGAAAAGTGAACATACAAACACAGTACAAGAGTGCTTCCCTGCTCAACTTGGCGTACTTTAATTCTACTCCATAGATCGAGTGGGTCAAGAATTTCCCCTTCACGATTCCCAACTCTGATCGTCTCTTAAGCTCAAAATTTGTATAACGTTACAAAAATACCTAACCATCCAGGTGAGCTTAAAACCATAAAGCAAACCATGCTTCTTTCGCTTGCGTAACCGGAATCTTCAGTGACTGTCAACTCCCGTACGCAGACAAGTCTGGACAGTTGGTTTATATGAATTAAACATATTATAGCCGTCCCTCCGGCGTCTGCAATCACCACACAATAAAATTCCCCCGCTGCGCGCAGTGGTGGTTTGTTTCAACGATTGAGGAAACGCCGTACCTTTCACCTATTCGGCAGCAGCTTCTGCAGGCACTTCTGTTTTTGCGAGCTGGTAGAGTGAGATATTGCCGAATTTCTCATTGCATTTCGGGCACTTGGTTTTGGCAATCCCTTTGCCAGTCTTGCCCCCGATTCGCTCCTTTTTTCGGGAATCTTCACTGACAATCAACTGACATCCCTGACATTGTCTGCCCGCCAGAGTCAGTTCGATTTCAGGATCTGCCTCATAAAATTCCAGATTTTCGTTATCCAGAACTTCAAACGATTCCTCGCTGTAATGGCAGGTCACCTGCTGCATCTGATCAGTCAGAGGAATTCCTGAATCCTGTCCCAGTTGATCAATGCCGAAGAATTCTGAAAGTGCTTCAGTCAGTTTGCGATATTCGCTCAACGAGAAAGTGAGATACTGATTTTCCTTTGAATCTTCCTGTTTTGGCAGGGCTATCGCAATCCGGCCTTTACCAAACACGGGAACTCCTGCAAACACGGACTCATGATCGTACATCGTCGGGAAAACCACGCGCAATTTAGAAATCTGCTCGGCTGTGACCGCCTGTACGCTGGCTGCTGGAATTTCGGCTTCCTCTTTTTCTTCCCTGAGATGGGCTGCAATTTCCGCTCTGGCTTTATCCAGTTTGTCTTTCGAACCACCGCCGAGCAACCCGGCTTTGGCCACAACCAGAACCAGCATTTTTTCCGGAGAAATCGCCAGATCGACTGTGGTAAATGCCTTTTCCAGACTGTTCGGTTTCAGCTTCAGCTTGGTCGGGTCAATCGCATGCAGTTTGATCCCTTTCAACCAGTGTGAGTAAGCACCAGCGTCGAATCCATCCGAACCCTCTGTTACCTCCTGCCCCTCGGCAGTCTCAGGCTGTTCAGCTTCCTGCTCGCTGGGAACCGCCCTGGGAACCAGGTACACGACACTGCACGCAGGACATTTTCCTGCCGCACCCCGATATTCTTCCCGGACCCGAATGCGATGCCCGTTAGGACAATAAACGACGATGCCACCCTCAACTTTTCCACCGCGTCGCCGTCGACGTCGTCCGCCCCCTTTGCGACGTCTTTTCTCTTCTTTTTCTTCCTCGATGGCGACGTTGAATAAAACATCACCACCTGTTGCTACAGAATGATCTTCTGCAGGGGCTTCTGCAATCTTTTTCGCTTTCTCTTCTGTCGCAGGTGCCTCAGCTTCCTCTTCCTGCTCCTCATGTTGCCTGGCTTCGACCTCGGATTCTTCACGCGCCAGGGGAATCGTCGTTTGATCATCCTGGCTGGAATCCAGGTCCCCGGTCAACTGGAAATCATCATCACTGGCTTCATATTCCGTGACGGCAATACTCTTATCCAGTTCGAAGTCGTCGTCATCACGGTCGGAATAGCCGGTCATCGTAGCGATTGAACTTCGGGACTGCTCCTCTTCCGGATTCTCTGTTTCTTCCGGTAGCTGGCTGAAGATCATCGGTGCCGGATTCTCCTGCATTTTTCGATAAGCTTCTGCTATGTCTTCCCGCATGAAGGAACCACAATTCCAGCAGCGCACCAGGCCTGAACGAACCATTTCATTACACAGCGGACACGGTATTTCCGAAGGATTATTATTCTGCTCATCCGGAGTTATGCCATTTGACATAATAAATCCCTGTTTGGATAAATAAATGACGAGAAAGTGAAATTAGAAAACAGATTAAATATTTAGTACTTCTGCAAATGTATTAAGATCAGATATCGAAAAGATTAAGATTCAGCAGAAGAAAAATGCAGGACTCGAACGTAATTTATTGTGAAGGTATACTAAACCTGATGATCTGGCTTAGAAAGAAGCCCGCACTCCAGATTAACATAGCCACAGGCTGATTGCAGTAATGAATTCTGCTTTTACTAATATTATGTATTACCTGACACCGGACCACCCCTTTTCAGAAAAAAGGATCGCGATCCTGTGATGTCTGGTTATCATAAACCTAGTTTATTCCCTTTCGAAATCAAGATGAAGATCCTGTTTCGATTAGCCTGTCTGATGAAAAACCATAACCTACCGACCTGAAATGTTCAAGGGTATACATTCCTGGCCTAACTAATACCTGTAACACGGTTAATCGCTTCTAAACCAAATCAAGGCACCAGCTTGAGCTGACAGCAAGCCTTACAAGACAAAGATATCCCTTTTGTAATCCTGATCTGACTGAGACCACCCTCCATGGCTAATGCGGAACAATACCTGAAACCAGAAGTCATACAGACGGTGGCGCGGCTGGATCTGAGAGCGAAATTCATCGTCGAAGGATTTCTGAGCGGACTGCACGCCAGCCCGTATCATGGTTTCAGTGTTGAATTCAGCGAACATCGTCGCTACACCCAGGGAGATGATCCACGCGATATCGACTGGCAGGTCTATGCCAAAACGGATCGCTACTACATCAAAAAATACCAGGCCGAAACCAATCTCACGGGCTATCTGATTCTCGATCTTTCGGAGAGCATGGCTTATACCTATCGCCAGCAGCTTTCCAAGTTTGATTATGGGATCTGCCTGGCTGCCTCGCTGGCATATATGATGATCCACCAGCAGGACCCGGTTGGCCTGATTACATTTGGAGACCGGATTAAGAACTTTCTGCCGGCCCGCAGTAAACGGGGACAACTGGGTAATATTCTGGCAATGCTGGCCAATTCACAGCCCAGCGGCACTACCGAAATCGGACAGAATATCCAGCAGATCGCATCCATGGTCAAACATCGCAGCCTGTTGATGATTTTCTCAGACCTGCTGACGGATCAGAAAAATGTTCTCGACGGGTTGCAGAGATTGAGATATGCAGGTCATGATGTCATTCTGTTTCATATTCTGGATGAAGCCGAGGTCTATTTTCCCTTTGAAGGCATGGTTGATCTCAAAGAACCTGAAGGGGGCGACTCCCTGGTTCTCGATGCTGAAGGCATGAAAGCCGACTACCTGGAAGCAGTGCAGGAACTTCGAGGAACCTATCAGGAAAAACTGCTCGCCATGGGCGTGGATTATGTCCCCCTGGATACCAGCATGCCCTTCGACAAGGCATTGATCGAATATCTCTCTCAACGCAAAGCCCGTTTCTGAAAACGAACTGTGCTGCTCCTGCCACCTGCTGCGTTTGCCGATTCGAAGCGGACCATCCATCTATCCGCATGAACACAAACCATTGTCATTTGTAACCGCTTCTATAACCTGTCGGGGTTAAGTTATACGGGTTCGCCGTCGTATACAGGTTGCAGCGACCACGTTCTTGAAATCTTAACCCAGTATGCCACTCTAATAGCTTGCAAGAGCTGCTCTGCAATTTTAGAGTGTTATCCACCATGGATCATTGTTTTTGAATGGATTCCTGATCTTCTGGCCCCTGTCATGGATGCTGGCCTCACATTGATCTGCTGCCTGCTCTGTTTTTTCGTTTCCTCGTCTGGAAATTGAAAATTTTACCAACGGAGCACAGATACAAATCGTAGTAAACTCGCAGATTTTCTAGCGTTAGTTTTAGTTGGTTCTTTTTAGGACTGAGAAACCGTTCTTATACTGGTCATAATCTAACTACAACAGTGGAGCTAAGAACCGCCAATGGACAATGAGTCAGTGATTCAGATTAGCAATCTGACAAAGATCTATCGTGATTTCTGGGGCCGCAAAAAAGTTCGCGCACTCAATTCATTAAGCCTGGAAGTAAAAAAAGGGGAGATCTTTGGTCTGCTGGGTCCGAACGGCTCTGGTAAAACGACCACGCTGAAACTGCTTCTGGGTCTGCTGTTCCCTTCTGAAGGGGAAATTACAGTCCTCGGTCAACCCGCGTCCAATGTGGAAAAGAACGAACGCATCGGCTATCTGCCTGAAGAATCCTACCTGTACCGTTTCCTGAATGCAGAAGAAACCCTTGATTTCTACGGACGTCTCTTCAAGATGTCGGCACAGGAGCGCCGCGAGCGATCAGCCGAACTGATCGAAAAAGTCGGCTTAGGCCACGCCAAGCGCCGCCAGCTTAAAGAATACTCCAAAGGGATGACCCGTCGTATCGGTCTGGCTCAGGCGTTAATCAACAATCCCGACCTGGTCATGCTGGACGAACCAACCAGTGGTCTCGACCCGTTGGGAACGGACGACATGAAGCGGATGATTGTGGAGCTCAAGGAACAGGGGAAAACCGTTCTGATGTGCAGCCACCTGCTGGCAGATGTTCAAGACGTGTGTGACCGCATCGCAATTCTGTACGGCGGCGAACTCAAGGTGATGGGCCGCGTGGATGACCTGCTCAAAGAACAGGAAGAAACACAAATCCTGACTTCGAAACTGAGTGATGAAGCCATCAAAGAAATTGAACAGGTTGTCGCGAAACACAATGGAAAAGTGGATACGATTGACCATCCGACGGCGACTCTGGAATCTCTGTTCCTGAAAACAGTGCAGGAAAGTAAAGAGCGGCCCGGTCAACGATTTGTTCCCGAGACGGAAGAGAAAAAAACGGCCGAGTAAGCAGGATGCCTGTTGTGCATAATGCCACTCTCGATCATTGATTCTGGCTCTGCTGCAGAAATCAGCAGACATCATTTCCGCTGAGATGTTATTCACAGAAGTAAATCATTATGTCTTTTGATCCGATTCCATATGACAAGTCAGCTGCTCTCGTTCATTTTCTGATCGTGTTCGGCAGCTCAATGTTACTCGCGGTCCTGTTCTGCTTCCTGTTAGATTTTCTCACTCGAATCTGTAGCGGGATCTACCAATACTTTTCCGGTGAAGGGGCTTTCCTGACGAAAGTCAAAAAAATCCCTTTTTTCAATGCCATTAAATTTACCTTTTCTTCTGCCGGGGAAGCTCTCTATTCCATCTTGCTGGCAATCGGCGATTTCTTTGTCCAGATGATCCACCTTTCCTGTCGGCGCATCTGGTCGCTGAGTGTGCTCACCATTCGCGAGTCACTCCGTCAGAAAATTCTGTATGTCTTTATTATCTTCGCAGTCCTGTTCATGTTTGCCGGCTGGTTCCTCTCCGGAACGGCAGACAGACCTGATCTGCAGGTTCAGTCCTACATTGACTTCGTTTTGAAAGCCATCAGCTGGCTCGTGATCCCCATCATGCTGCTGCTGGCCTGCTGGTCTTTACCCGAAGATATTCGCCTCAGAACCATTCACACCGTGGTTACCAAACCTGCCTACCGCATTGAAATCGTGCTGGGGCGTATGCTTGGTTTTACCCTGCTGGGTACTGTGATCCTGCTGGTAATGGGAACAGTCGGTTACATCTGGATCGAACGTCAGGTCGCGGACATCGAACAAAGTAAATCGGTGGCATCTGCCGCGAAGAATCAGGAATCCGGGGAAAAATCGACTTCAGAAGAGAAACCGGAAGAAGATGTCTCTCTACTGGTTTCCAAAGTCCCGTTGTATGGCGAGATCTCTTTTACCGATCGTGAAGGCGCTCCCACCGCATTGGGGATCAATGTCGGCGACGTCTGGATGTTCCGCAGTTACATCGAAGGGGCTACCAAAGCCAGCGCCATCTACAAGTTCAAAGGAGTCGACGAAAGCGATGCGATTGGCGACGATCTGGTTCTGCAGTCGTCATTTGAAGCGTTTCGTACTCATAAAGGAAATATGGAAGTGGGCGGTATTCTATTCCAGCTCACTTTCGTGAATGAAGATAAAGGCCTGCGTGTTGAGTCCCCGCCGTATGTGAATAGGGAATATTCGGATAACCGAATCGCGATCAACCGCAAAATGGTCCAGAAAAAATTCGATGGTTCAGAAGATGTGGAAGTCGATATTTTTGATGACCTGGTTGATGACGAAGGGAACCTGACAGTCGAAGTGCACTGCCAGGAAGCAGGGCAGCTGCTCGGAATGGCCCGATCCGACCTGTTTATCCGGACGCCCGACCGTCAGTTTTACGTAGGCTACTCAAAAGCAGTATTTGGAATCTGGATGCCCATGGTGCTGGTCATCATGCTCGGCGTGACCATCAGTTGCTTTGTGAAAGGCCCCGTCGCCATTCTCACCACGTTAACAGTCGTACTGGTGGGATTCATGTCGAAAGAATACATGAATGAAATACTCAGCGGCAAAATGGAAGCAGCAGGAGCGATTGAAGCCTGGTATCGGCTGATTACTCATATGAATTCTCAAACAGAATTACCACCTGGCCCCGTAAAAGTAATAATTGGAGTGGTCGATTCCATCATTATTAACTTCCTCTGGCTCTGCCAGCAGGTGATCCCGAACTTTGGTATCTTTTCCAATATGCGTGAATACGTCATTAAAGGTTTTGATATCTCCTGGAGTGCGGCCATGCTGCCTGCTATCGCGACAACCGCGGCTTATATACTTCCGTGTTTAATCATATCATTCTATAGCTTGAAACTTCGCGAATTGGAGGCGAAATGAACAACCTCTCTTCCAAACATCGTAAACTGGCATACGTTATTGCCATTATTGTCCTGTTGATCCCGGTGATCTGGCTCGGCATGCCTTCCACGGGTGAAGATGGCTCTGGTGGTAAACTGGCTCAACTGCGTGACAAACATGAACTCGGGGAAAGTACCCTGGGTGACGTTGATCCCTCGAGTGCCTCCATGAACTTTGTTCTGCTGGGGCTGCGCGGCATTGCTACGAATATGCTCTGGATCGATGCCAACGAGTATCAGAAGAAAAAAGAGTGGGGAAAACTCCGCTCGACCGTTGATTCCATCATCCTGCTCCAGCCTCACTATATGAAAGTCTGGGATTTCCAGGGCTGGAATCTGGCTTATAACGTTTCCGCTGAATGGGACGCTGTTGAAGACCGCTACTTCTGGGTCAAAGAGGGCATTAAATTCCTGAATGAAGGTGTCACACGCAACGAGCGATTTCCGGAACTGGACTGGAAAGTCGGAAACCTGCATGGTCAGAAAGTGGGACGCTCGGACGAATGGCGACAGTTCCGCCGCTTCTATAAAGTGGACCCCGATACGGAACGCTACGATGGGGGCCCGGATCCGGAAATCAACCCCGAACGTCTCGACAACTACCAGGTGGCCAAAGAGCATTTCCTGATTGCCAACGACAAAGAACTCAAACACAAACAGCACCTGCAGATGCGGATGCTCTTCCGGGGCTCTCCGTGGCATGCACAATTTGATTATGCCAACGCCATGCAGCGTGAAGGTGTCTTCGGCAAACAGCGCACCGATGCCTGGAAACAAGGTTATGATGAATGGACCGAGATTTACGGCCGTGAAGAGTTCATCACCCCCAAAGGTCCAATCGTACTGGAATGGACAGAGGAAGATATCAAAGCTCTGGCAGCGCGGGATGAATCCATTACGGAAAAAGATGTGCGTGATTGGACCAGTCGCTACCAGGATACTTCCAACTATCGATTCTGGCGGACGCGGGCCTCTTCAGAGTCAGAAGAGAATACGATCAAGGCGCACGAATATCTTTATCAGGGCGAGCAGCTCGTATTCGAAAATAAGCTTGATGAAGCGAAACAGAAACTGGAAGAAGGAATGGCTTTATATGCTGCGATTCTCAATCGGTACCCCAGTTTGAAGTCTGAAGATCTCGCCATCGAAGAAGGACTCCGGGCAGTCATTCTCTGGCGATACATCCATGAACTCAAAGGTCTGCAGTTACCTTCATCCTTCGCACTCAAAGAATTGTGGCTGAAGGAACAGGGGCGGGTTCCAGAACTCGAAAGTGAACTGCGACGAAATCACGGTATTCAGTAATTTCCAGCCTCTTAATTTAATATAAAAAGAGTCATCTGAGATTCTCAGATGACTCTTTTTTTTGTCATACCTATGAATGATCAGTCCGCAGAAAACGCTTTCTGAATTTCTTCCGCGGATAAGGCACGGCGATACAGTTTGACATCCTTCATTTTCCCATTGAAGTAATCGTGGGCTCCAAAGCCGATCTTCAATGGTTCCGAGTTTGTTAAATCATAGTCTGCTGAATTGAATTCACCAGAGGTCGCAACCAGTTTGCCATCGACATACAGTTTGAGATGCTTCGGTTCCTTTACCGCCACAATCTGTCTCCAGCCAGGCTTGAGCGCCGTATCGTACGTCACGCTCTTGCCCGCTTCGATGGAGTGCACACGTCCGGCAGGCAAGGTGCCTGCAAACAGTCTCCCCTGAAAAACCGCCATCGACCAGACACGCCGATAACGTACATCCGGAGTCAAATCGAGCCGACCTGTATTCGTCCAGTCCACACCGCCGTTATAACGATACACTTCAGCCAGAGGCAATGAGCCCGAATACATGGCTCCGTTATAGACCGCCAACGGCATACTCTCTTTCTCCTCACCCAACCGCCCGGCCAGGTTCCACAGATTCTTACCCGCATAACGATACACTTCCGCGTGCGGCCACTCACTCACGTAGAGGTCCCCCTCGTAAACGGTGAAGCCATAAGTCTGTGTCGACTCTCCCACCTTCCCGGCCTGTGACCAGTTTGTTCCGTCAAAACGATAGACGGCTCCTTCATCGTAACCCGATGCGTACAGATCGCCGTTATAAACGGCCAGCGATTCCACACGTTTCCCGTCAGGCACTCCACACGACGTCCATTTCTGATCACCGTCGTAACGGTAAAAGGCAGCCGGTTTATACATGGAAGAGGCATACAGTTTACCCCGATAAACGACCATGCCGTTAATCGCTTCTACCTCGGGCAGTTTGCCGCAGTGCTCCCACTTGCCGTCGCCTTCATAACGATAAACGTTCCCTCCGTGATGAGGATTATCTGACTCCGAAAGCGATGAACCCTTCAAACGATACTTGCCTGTCCCCGCGTACAACTTCCCCTGGTAGACCGCCAGAGAGGAAACCGCGTTGCACAAATCGGGTGCGCCACAGTCGATCCATTTCTGTCCCTGGTCAAACCGATAAACCCGACCGGCGGCTGCTTCACCCGGCACACAGGTTCCGGCATACAGATTCCCATCATGAACGGCCATGCTGTAAATCAGCACGGCATTCCCCAGTTGTCCGTGATCGGTCCACTCGGCATCGATTCTGCCATTGTCGATTCCAAACTGCAGATGCCGGTCATTCGACTGACTGCTGGTCACGCCGGCATGATTCTTGAGACTCAACTGAAAACCTCGCCGCGCCTTTCGATCGTATTTACTGAGCAGGGTTCCCAGCACATCATCCAGTTCAGCACTGGTATGCACGGTCAGCGAAATGGAAAACTCATCAGTCCCCAGCGCTAACGGATCTGTATGCGGTACTTCCAGAAAGGCTTTGCGCCCGTCAAATACCGCCGCCTGATCTGGTTTCAGCACGACCCCCTGATTGATCGTTTTCAGATGCAGTGCACTCCGATCCTGTGAGTCCCCCTGCAATCGCCAGTCCCCCAGCAACTCAGGTTCCTCTGCATTCAGTGCCACGCAATCAAAGCCTGTCACACTTCCGAGCAATATCATCAGCAAATAAATTCCAGGTCGTATCATCATATTTCACCTTCTAATACAGAAAAGAGAACGGCATCTACACAGCTCCATTCTTAACAAATCTAACAAATTCAACATTTAAAAAAACTCTTTGATCCAAGTTCAGTGATGAGGCAGGCGTATTCCTGTTGAAACTGATTAATCCACGTACAGGAATTCGCTGGTATTGAAAATCGCCAGGCACAGATCCGTCAAGGCGGCACCGGCATAAGCATTTTTGATCGGCGTCTCGCTTAAAGGTAACAGCAATTCTCCGGCAGAACGTTGTTCCTGTGCCAGTATCTTCTGCTGCGTGCTGAGAAACCGGGGCATTTCATCCAACTCGTTATCCGTCGGCATGCGACCCAGGGCACGACGGAAAAGCAATTTAACCTGTTGTACCTCATTTTCACCAGCCTGATCCCAGATCAATCCCGCCAGTTCCTGCGCACACTTCAGAGAACTCTCCGAATTCATCATCAACAGTGACTGCGGTGCCGTTGTCGAATTCCCGCGTCGCGAACAACTGGTATTCGCATCCGGACGATCAAATACATCAAACAGGGGATAACGCAAATTTCGTCGGGCGAAAACATAAATACTCCGCCGATTGTGATCCTCGACGTTGGCACTGGTCTTCCACTGATCCTTGAGTAACGTCGCCCGTAACTCGCGTGGCAGCGGTGGCATCACGCCACGTCCTCCTGAATTCTCTGACAGTTTACCACTGACCGCCAGCATCGCATCACGTATGACTTCCGCATCCAGACGCTGACGCGGAAATCGGGATAAAAGGGAAACGTCCGGATCTTCCTTCAGGGAGCGTTTCCAGGCACTTTCTGATGCTTGAGAACCGTTAAACTGCCCCGCCTGTCGATACACGCTTGAAGTCAGAATCAGTCGATGCAATGATTTCATTTTCCAGCCGGACGACATCAGTTCGGCCGCCAGCCAGTCCAGCAGTTCCGGATGCGTTGGCAGATCGCCCATCAACCCGAAATCGCTGGGAGTCGCAGACAGGCCACGCCCGAAGTGATGCTGCCAGATGCGGTTCACAATCACACGCGAAGTCAGCGGGTGGTTGTGCTGGGTCAGCCAGAAGGCATATTCGCGTCGCTGCTGGCTTGAATCATCGGCGTCGACAGCCTGCTCCTGGAGATTTGCTACTCTTAAAAATGCCGGTTGCACTCGCGGGCCGGGCTGACGCCAGTCACCGCGAATCATGACACGACTGGGGGCGACAGGCTTTCCGATCGAAGCCAGCATGGTGACCGATCTGTTCTTGACCGGTTTGACCGCCGGTTCAAAAAAGGCGCGCATGCGGTAAAAGTCAATGGTGCTGATCGGATCGTATTTATGATCGTGACACTGGGCACACCCCATCTGCAGCGCCATGAAGGCAGAGCCGATGGTGGAGGTCATTTCATTCAGCAGCGTATGCCTGCGTTCTTCCTGCGAATTGATATCAGGCATATCGGGACCGGACAGACAGAAGGCGGTCGCAATTTTCGCCTCCGGGTTTTCCGGTGCGATCACGTCGCCCGCCAGTTGCCAGCGGACAAACTGATCGTAAGGCATATCCTCATTCAGCGCTTTGATGACCCAGTCCCGGTACTTCCAGGCATCAGGTCGCACCTTATCATGTTCGTAACCATCGGTCTCGGCAAAGCGGGCCAGATCCAGCCAGTGCTGCGCCCAGCGTTCCCCATAATGTTTCGAGGCCAGCAGTCGATCCACGATTTTATCATAGGCATCGGGACTTTGATCCGCGAGAAACGTTTCGACCTCTTCCGGCATTGGCGGCAGACCGATCACATCAAAATAGAGCCGACGGATCAGCGTGGTACGGTTTGCTTCAGTCGCGGGTTGCAATTCTGCTGACTCCAGTTCAGCCAGAATGAAATGGTCAATCGGGGTGCGCGGCCAGGTTTGATTTTTTACAGCGGGCAGTGCCGGTCGTTTGATCGGTTGAAACGACCAGTGTTCCCGGTCTGCTTCCGTAATCGGTTCCTCTGAAAGCTTTACTGCTTCCTCTGCTTTCAATGAAGAACTGCAAGCAAATATCAAAGTCGCGATTGATAATACGAACCTCATGTTGTGTGAAATCATGTGAGCAATCCTTTCACAATCTCCACTTCGGCAGGCCCTGTCAGACGCTCATCCAGACCGTTATGGAAATAGGTCAGCGATTCATGATCCAAACCCAGCAGATGCAGCAGTGTTGCATGAAATTCATTGACGTGCACCTTGTTCTCAACGGATCGCAGGCCGATGGCATCGGTGGCCCCGTAAGACCGTCCGCCGGTAATTCCGGCTCCGGCCAGCCAGCCGGAATACCCCCACGGATTGTGATCGCGGCCTCTGCCCTGCTCGCTCATCGGCATGCGACCAAATTCACCACACCAGACCACGAGCGTGTCTTCCAGCAGCCCCCTTTGCTTGAGGTCTTTCAGCAGAGCGGCAACAGGCTGATCCGTTTTTTTACAATAGGCGGTATGATTTTTAGTCACATCACTGTGTGCATCCCAGCCAACGGTGTCTCCGGAATAGAGCTGCACGAAGCGTACGCCCCGTTCGATCATCCGTCGCGCCAGCAGACAACGTTCGCCGAAGTCCCGCGTCTGGGGATCATTGAGCCCGTACATGGCATGCGTGTCTTGTGTCTCCTGTGTCAGATCGACGATTTCCGGAGCGGCCGTCTGCATGCGGAAAGCAAGTTCGTAGGCAGAAATGCGCGCCGCCAGTTCGTCATCCTGGTCGCGGGCTTCCAGGTGGCGGCGATTCATCGATTGAATCAGATCCAGGGTCGCCCGTTGTTGCTGCGACGAAATCGACGCCGGCGGTTTCAAATTCAGAATCGGTGTCTTACCGGCGCGCATCGTCGTTCCCTGAAACGTCGCAGGGAGATATCCACTGCCCCACGCCGGAGGACCACCTTTGATGCCACCTCCGGGATCAGGCATCACCACAAACGCAGGCATGTCTGCATTCTCAGAACCCAGTCCGTAAGCGACCCAGCTGCCGACGCTGGGATGCCCCATCAAAATGCTGCCGGTATTCATCTGGTAGACCGACTGCGGGTGATTCACACTGTCACCATGCAGCGAGCGTACCACACAGAGATCGTCAACCAGCGCACCGGTATGCGGCAGAAAGTCACTGACTTCGAGTCCCGATTCCCCGCGTTTGCGAAACGGTTTGATTGGCGCGAGTAACGGATTTTTGGCGACCTTACGACGGGTCATTACTTCGCCGAAACTGTCGGGTAATGGTTTCCCGGAATACTTGACCAGATCGGGTTTGGGATCCCATAAATCCACGTGACTGGGACCACCGTGCATAAACAGCCAGATCATCCGTTTGGCACGCGGTTCGAAATCGGGCTCCTTCGGTTTCAATGAATCAGAGGCGGCCTGTGCAACTCCATCTGTCGCTAACAGAGAATTAAGGGCCATCATTCCGATACCGCCACCGGCAGTCCGCAGCATGTCACGACGATTAAACAGACCGTTCTCACAGTTACCAGAAATCGTATCGTGGCTGGATCGCTTCGCCTGCATACTGCGTTCTCTCCCTGAGGTCCTATTGGGCAAGACATTAATATATCAGGGAAACACAGTCAGCTCGACTGAATTCATCAACGTTTTTTGATTTGTCTGAAATTGACAGAAATGTGCCCCATGAGTCGCCACGCTCTTCGATGACAGGAATTCGATCTGACGACTTCAGAACGAATGATTGCACGGAGCGGAACCATCCAGACAGATCAAAGTCTGAGACGCGCCACACAGAAAGAACATGTCTGACGCGCAGTCTCTTTGATGATATTAATCAAACCCATTCACTCCCGTTTCGTTCCGAATTTTTTTCTGATTTCTTTTCGAGTGATTCATTTTTTCTCTCTCTTTTTTTCTTCATTCTGAAACCACACTTCTTCGGCTTGAGTATGCTTCCCGCGGGGTTAACAACATGGTCTTGAACAAGACCGGATGATGTTTCTTTTTGGCAACATGTTGTCTACGAACATCGTTTCCCGGCCCATTGCACTGTCAGTAAAAAAGAGTTCCCGGAAAACCTGATTTTTTGAAAAGCATTTCCGATCACTCATCAAAACTGAGCTATATGAATAGTGACCAGCGCAATATCAGGTCGAGAAACATCAGAGAAGGCAAGATGTGAACCACGAGAGACCGTTTTCACAATCTCAGTAAAAAGATGGGGAGATCAATGACTGCTACTTCACAGAATTATTTGAAAGGATTCATCGCCCTCACAGTCGGAGCCTGTTTCATTCTGCAACCAGGGATCAGCAATGCACAGCAACCCGGCGGTATCATGCAACAGAAGCTGCCACAGAAAAACCTGTCACCGCGGGCATTGGAAAGCCTGGTCACCGGAATTGCCTTCTATCCTGATGATCTGGTCGAAACAATTCTCAACGCATCACAGCACCCACTGGCAATCCGCCAGGCTTCTGACAAACCGGTCGTTCGCATTGGCGGCGGTCGCTTTGCAAAACGCGTGCAGCAGTTCAACAAAGCAGTCGACCCGAATGTCGACAAGCTGAAACAGTATCCCGAAATTCTGGCGCAACTGAGCGACAACATCGCGACCACCACCTTACTGGGACGTGCTTACCAGTCCCAGCCCGATGATGTCTGGCGGGCGATTGACAAACTCCGCGCCGAAGTCGACGCGGCTCTGCAGCAACAACCCGAACAGTTTGTGGATGACAGTGGTGTTCCGCTGACTGGCCAGGCCGCATACGTGGCCGCCGCCGGTTATGTCGCCGGTCGCTATTTTGTTCCCGCGACAGTTTCCGAACTCTACACCGCGTATGCCTATCCGCATCAGACCACAACAGCAACCACATACTATGGTGAAAACGTGAATGGCGCTGCCACACAAAGCACCACAACGGGTCCCTATGGACACGCGACGGCATCCACCGGCAGCAGCGCGACGACTTACACAGGCCCCAATGGAAACACAGTGACGGGAGCCACCCAGGGGGGCAGCGTTGTCTATCAGAATGGCTCAACCACAGTCGGCGCTGGTGCGGCGACTACGACGATTACCGGCCCCCAGGGAAATTCAGCAACGGCAACAGGCGCGGGCATTGCCGGTACGACAACCGCCGGTGATACGACTTACTTCGGCGCAGCGGGCGGCGGAACCGTCAACACATCCAATGGACTCTCGGCGGCCGGCGCAGGTCAGGTGACCGGATCCGTTCAACAGACACAGACAGGAGCCAACTACAACACCCAGGCCAGTGGCTCTGTCGCAACAAATACTGGCGTCAACGCGTATGGCAGCAGGAACACCAGTGGCAGCGTGAATCAGAACGCCGATGGCTCGGTCAGCGGCGTTCGTTCGTCCTCCACTTCCGTTCAAGGAACCAGGGGTTATGCTGATGTGGAGCATAACAGTTCCGGCACGGCGACCGGAAATGGCAACGGGACCTACAACGGTTCCACGACCATCGATTCCAGCAAAGGTTCTGCCTCGGTGGATACAACTGCCGGTAATGGACAGGTCACCTCAACTGTTACCACACAAAATGGCGCCGCGACGGGAACACTCGGCGACGGTCAGGTCGGGCAGAGCTCCTCTTCGGCCCGCAGTCGACAATCCACAGGCAGCCAGCAGGCGGCCCGCAGCAGCCAGAAAGGTTCGTACCGTTCCAGCCGCCAGTCGACTGCCTCAAATTCCCGCTACAGTCAATCTTCAAGTCAGCAGATTGCGTCCGGCCTGCAAAGCATGCAGAAAAACTGGGGACAGCTCAGCCAGCAGATGAACCGTTCCTCCCAGGCTGCTTCCAAGACTCGCCAGGGAGTGCAAACGTACTCACAGCAGCGACCTTCGTCTGCCTATTCACGTGGCTCCAGCTTCAGTCCTTCCAGCAGTCGCACACCTTCGTACTCGCGCGGCAGTTCCTCACGGGGCAGCAGCAACCGCGGTTCATCAGGTCGTTCCGGTGGACGGGGCGGGAGAAGATAAGTTCGCTGCAATACTAAGAGTATATTAAGTGCGGGCAGGCCTCTTTTCGTAATGGAAAGAGGCCTGTTTTTCATGCCCCTCTCAAGTCAGCGCACCTGGCGAAATCGATCAATAATATCCTCTGCATTCAACAAGGAGTGCAGTGCCATATAGAGCAAGATCAGCCCCGCCACAAAGGTGATCACACGATGTACCTGTGTCAGCCAGCGGCTTTGTGGCTGATATTTCGTGTGAGTTTTTTTCGCGAAGTCTTTTCGACAACTCATGTAAATCGCCAGCACTCCCCCCACTGTCGATATCAGAATGTAGACGGCAAAAACCAGATACAGGTAATAATCTGAGTTCATTCTTTTTTTCCCGTACCAGGCATTTACTTTAAGAGCGATGCGAATCACAGCTCTTCTTATGATATTTACGCTGGTTCGTAAGGATCTTCAGGCGACTGTGAGGAAAGAGATAACTGATTCCTGATCAACTCGACGGCCTGAGCATGATTGAGTTGAGTATTTACAAATGACCAGAAGACGGCTTTGATTTTGGGGTCCCTGCGCCGCCAGAGTTTCAGCGAGCTTAATCGCTCGTAAGCTTCATCTGTCAGAAAAAAGATCAGGTCTGTGCGCTCACTGCTTTTGCTGGCGTTCGTATCGACATTCTCAATTTCTCTCACTTCTATTCTGAGCAGCTTCTTCTTCGGAAAAAAATAAGAATACAAATCGAGAAAATCAGTGCCAACAATAAGCAACGGCTCTTTTGTCAGCGCCAGACAGATCGCCCAGATCCCCACAGGAAGGACGAATAAAAAGACAAAGCTTGAAAATCCCAGGATGGCACCGAGCGACCAGCCCTCGAAGCCCTGTGGCCTCAGTGCCAGATTAAAGAAAGTCACGATGAAAATGCTGCAGATCGTAGCGGCTGCCAGATGGACCCAGGTACTGCGATAAACGGGCTGCGGTTCCTGCATTTGTATTTGTTCCAGGAGACAGGTTAATAATGGGTTAACTATCGATAATTCGTTATCCAGTGTAGCGTCTCCGTCTCGAAAGAATATATTTTCTTTTACTCATCAGGATATTTCGTTTAGAATGAGGTTGAGAAGAAATCGATTTCATCCCATCTTTTCACAAGGCAGATAAAGAAACATGCTCCGCTACTTTATCGCAACTAACTTCTGGCTAACCTTTACGATCTTACTGCTGGTTTCCTCAACGCCCCGCTACCAGATAGTGGGAAACGCCTCGCAGAAACATTACGGCGTCTATGGCTATGCGGTTTTCGGATTGGGAAATATGTCCTCTTTTTTTTACTGGACCGTAATTAGTCTCTCAGTCCTTGCTGTACTGATTTTTTTTCGTGCCTGGAAGAAAACGGAAAGTATCCCAGTGAATTCATCATGAAAATCTTGAAAAACAACGCGATCAGCATGATTGAGATTCTGGTCATCCTGATGATCAGCGCGATTCTTGCAATTCTGTTGTTTCCCGAAGTACAACAGGGCAGAACCAGTACCCGCCGCGAATTCTTTCGCAGCCAGATGAAACAGATTGGACTGGCACTCCACCAGTATCAAGCAGACTATGGTTGTCTGCCTCCCCCGGTGGTGAAGAATGAGCAGGGTGTCGCGATACACAGCTGGCGGGCTCTGCTGCTGCCTTACTTGAAGGCAGCGCATCACCTCAAAAACCGACGACTGGATTATCATTTCAACGCCCCCTGGAACAGCCCTCATAATCAAGAACTCGCTGCGAAGAACAGAGATCTATATCAGCTCGACTGGCAGCCTCAAACAGGGCCGCGACGTAGATCTCGACTGGTAGCGGTCGTTGATGATTCGACTTTCTGGAGTGATTCGTCAGACTGCCATCAGGTACCTGAATCTAATACTCGCGAACAGAATATTTTACTGATTGAGATTCCGGGAAATGCACCAAGCTGGAACACACCAGCTGACATCACACTGGAAGATTTTCTGAAGTGGAGCAACCAGGATTTATTCGACGACTATGGTCCCCTGGCATTGTTTGCAGACGGACATATCGAGTGGCTTTCTCCCGCAGAACTGCAGGCAGGTAACCTGCGTAGAAAACTGCAGCGTCCCTCAGTGAAAACTACCAGACCTGGAGAATAATATTCTGCATCATGAAATTTCCCCTGCACACATTTGAAGTCAGCAGTCAGTCTGAGAAAGATTTTATCCGACTGCTGCAGAAAGCCTTAAACAGGCTGCCGTCAGTTGTGGAACGGGAAATTTCAGATGCAGACCGCTTACGTTTTCGACTGTTGCTGGAAGATTATGTCGTCGGACTCTTAAAAGACATGCAGGCAATTCAGCATCTCTCACGCAATTGGACCCCGTCCGATTATCTGATCATTGTGCAGTTTGAAAAAACACAAGGCACCATCTGCTTCAACGGGCAGAAGCAAGTCATCCCTTTTACAACATAAATATCGGGATGGGTCGTAAAAACCTGAAGGCAAACCATGAACTCGAAAGGAGTCACGTCATGTTTCTTTCAAAAGAAACGTTTTATCTTGTTCTCATCCTCGCAGGTCTGATTTTGTTTTCCTCATCTGAAAACAACCAGGCTGCCAAACCCCAGGTTGATCCAACGCAAGTCATTCTGCGTTCGATTCAGACAGCCGACGGTCCCCAGTTGGAAATTCGCATCGGACATCTCGTCTGCAAAACAGATCAACTGACTTATCAGCGGAAACAGGGTCCGGAATTCACCGTGCAGCCCGTCGGCGGCAAGGTGCAAGTCAAAAGTGAAAGACAATGTATCTCTTCAGCGCAAGTGAAATTCTCGCTCCCCTGGTTAACAGGGGAGCGCTGATTCAGGGAACTTAAGCCTGCGGTGATTGCTCGTATTCCGGTTCCGCTGACGGATCGGTCAGGAATTCCATCTTGCCGCTTTTTACATCGTAAAGCGCACCAACCACCATGACCTTGCCGGCATCGACGAGGTTACGAAGGACTTCGCTGCGGGCCTTTATCTCGTATACGCTGCGACAGACGTTACGTCGTGCCGTTTCGTCGATAAACCGTTCCTTTTCATCCTGGCTCATCCGAGGGATTTCCGAGCAGGATTCTTCATCGACACAGGGGGCGATTTCATTGACAATCGATTCCAGGTGTGAACAACCTGTGACCTGCAAGGCATTATCATCTTCGCACATCAGTTCCACTGTGGAAGTGACGGCTCCGCAGCGGGTGTGCCCCAGCACCAGCACCAGTTTCACGCCTACGACAGCGACACCATATTCGATACTGCCCAGCGATTTATTCCCGATCACGTTTCCAGCAACACGCACGCTGAAAATATCCCCAATCCCCAGGTCGAGTACCAGTTCCGCGGGGACGCGCGAATCGATACAACTTAAAACGACCGCCAGCGGATTCTGTTCACCCGCAGTGGCATTGACCTGATGCCCCAGGTCGCGTGAGAGTCGATTGCCTGTATAGAACCGCTCGTTCCCTTCACGTAAAATCTGCAGGACCTGATCCGGTGTAATCCGGTCTTTCAGTTCACGCGTGGAATAGTCAGCAAACTGGATTTCGTCATTCAACTGATACTTTTTCCGGAAACCGCGCAAACTGACTTTCACCTTCCGCGCGGGACCGATTTTATCCTTGAACTCCTGGATCAGACTTAAAATATCCGGGTCAATATAGTCCGTGCTGCTGGCATCAATCAGCATGTTGGTGCCGGGAGGGGCATCGTTAAACACCGTATCCAGTGCGGCACGGTTCAGAAAGCTGACCTGGTTTGCCAGTTCAACATGCAGAACGTCACCCCCGGCGTGTGTCTCCACAATTCGGCGGATCGGCTGTCGGAGGCTACTGTTCAGAATAAACAGCAGACTCACACCCAGTCCAATTAAAATACCGATCAACAGGTCGGTAAACACGATCGAAAGTAACGTGATCATGAAAGGCAGAAACTGGTAGCGCCCTTCGCTCCACATCTGTCGAAACAACGCGGGACTGGCCAGTTTGAAACCGGTGACCAGCAGAATTGCTGCCAGCGCCGCGAGGGGAATCATATTCATATAAACGGGAATCAGCGCCACTGCGATCAGCAGCAGAATGCCGTGAAAGATACACGACAGTTTCGTCTTCGCTCCCGAATTCACATTCACGGAACCACGTACAATCACCGAGGTCACAGGCAGGCCGCCAATCATACCGGCGGTCACATTACCCACCCCCTGTGCAATCAACTCACGACTGGAGGGCGAATTGCGGTTTTCAGGATCGAGCTTGTCGACGGCTTCCAGGTTCAACAGGGTTTCCAGAGAAGCCACGATCGCGATCGTCACCGCCGCCACATAGATAGCCGGATTGGCTATCTGAGAAAAATCGGGATGGGTCAGAAACGTCAGGAGATCGCTTGCCGATTCTGCCACGGGAATCTGTACGAGGTGGCTGGCTTCAATCGCCCACGGGCCACCCGTGCGCTGAAACAGAATATGCAGGCTCACTCCCAGCAGCACCACCATCAGCGGGCCGGGGATGACAGAATTTTTCAGCATTTTAATCCGGCCCCAGAGCACCAGCAGTACGATGGAAGATATCCCCACGACAGCGGCGCCATAATGGATATCGCCTTCAAAGACCGTCAGGATTTCAGAAAATGTGTTCTGTTTGTCTGGCTGCGTGAATGACATTTCCCCTTCCGGGTCGGAATCGTGTCCCACAACATGGGGAATCTGTTTCAGAATCAGAATCACACCGATGGCAGCCAGCAGACCTTTGATCACACTGGAAGGGAAAAACGCGGAGAGTGAGCCGGCTTTCACGATCCCCAGCACAATCTGGATCACTCCGCCCAGCATGACAGCGAGCAGAAACGCTTCAAAAGAACCCAAGGCGGCAATTTGCGCGATCACAATGGCCGTCAGACCTGCAGCAGGTCCACTCACGCTGGTGCTGGATCCACTGATGGAGCCCACCACAATTCCACCGATGATTCCCGATACCAAGCCCGAAAACAACGGCGCCCCGGAAGCCAGGGCAATTCCCAGGCAGAGTGGAAGTGCCACAAGAAAAACCACCAGGCCTGCTGTCAGGTCGCGTGGCAGGTACGTAAGGGGATAGCCCGAAAGACGTGCGTCGCTCATGTCTATTCACTCAATCAATTTTAAAGTTTGGCGGGTTACTCACAGTCTCTGTAAATTGAATGGGATCGCCAGGGCAATCACACAGCGGAACAAAGTCTGCATTGATATCAAAATCTGAGAACTTCCAGGGCGGAACCATCTGAAACATCAGAGCGATATCATCGCTTACCGCGCAAGACCTCAGACCTTTGACACTGTATTATAAAGTCACATCTCGTTTTACAATCTGCTTTTACAGTTTTTTCAGCAATTTGAATTCTGATCAGATTTTTTTCACTTCAAAAGCCGACGCACTGACTATAACCGATCAGATTAAAATTCAAAACAGTTTTTCATTCCTTACTGGACACCTTCAGACTACGAGAACAGCAGACATTTTCAGACCTGTAGATCTATTTGTACCCATAAGTTTCGCCCGCGCCCTGGTATATCCTGCGTCAACAGACGAAAGAGCTCATCCATGCAGTCGCCTCTCCCCTTTCCCCTGGCCACTTTGATTCTCACGCTGATACCTGCATTGACTCTCTCAGCAGACCCCGGCCCAGCGGACTGGTCTCAGTGGCGAGGGCCGAACCGCGATGGTCTCATCAAGGGGACAAAGTTCCCTGACAGCCTGTCTGATCAATCTCTGACCCAGGTCTGGAAAATCCCGCTCGGTCCGGGTTACTCGGGCCCCATTACCACTGCGGATCGTGTGTTTGTAACGGAAACCATTGATGAGAAAATGGAGGTCGTCAGTGCATTGGATCGCGCGACTGGCAAACTGATCTGGAAACAGGAGTGGCCCGGCGCCATGAGTGTTCCCTTCTTTGCCAAAGCCAACGGGGACTGGATTCGGGCAACTCCCGCTTATGATGGCGAACGGCTCTATGTTGCCGGCATCCGTGATGTTCTGGTCTGCCTGAATGCAGAGAGCGGCGAGGTGCTCTGGCGGATTGATTTTGTGGAAAAACTGAAAACGCCTCCCCCCGCTTTCGGGTTTGCTTCTTCGCCTCTCATTGTGGGCGATGCCGTTTATGTCCAGGCAGGCGGTGGTTTGTGTAAGGTCGACAAACTGACCGGCGCGATCAAATGGCGGGCTCTTGACGATGGGGGCGGCATGTTTGGCAGTGCCTTTTCCTCACCTTACTACGCCACCCTGAATGGGGTTCCGCAGTTGATTGTTCAGACCCGCACGACACTGACCGGCGTCAATCCCGCTGATGGGGCTGTTTACTGGCAACAGGACATTCCCGCCTTTCGAGGCATGAATATTCTGACTCCCACAGTGCACGAGAATTCCGTATTCACCAGCAGCTACGGCGGCAAGTCTTTTCTTTATACTCCTGACAAGTCGGGCGAGTCCGCGGCCCCTGAGGAAATCTGGACCAACAAAGCCCAGGGCTACATGTCCTCTCCGCTGATCATTGACGGTTTCATTTACCTGCATCTGCGGAATCAGCGTTTCACCTGTATTGATCTCAAGACGGGCGAAACCCGCTGGACCACGACCCCCTATGGAAAATACTGGAGCATGGTCACCGATGGTGATAAAATACTGGCACTCGATCAAACCGGTGACCTGCTGTTGATCAATGCGAACCCGGAAAAGTTTGAACTGCTGGATCGGCGCAAAGTAGCCGACGATTCGTGGGCACACATTGCGGTCAGCGGCAATGAACTTTTCATTCGTGCACTGGATCATCTCGCCGTCTATCGCTGGAACACCTCGGATACCGAAAAATAACCAATCCTCATGACCGTTCCCGAAATACGAATTCGTCCGCTTAACCAGGCTTCTCTGCAAAAAAACGGTGATTACGTTTTGTACTGGATGATCGCCAATCGGCGGACCCGCTACAACTACAGTCTGCAGCGGGCCGTGGAACTCAGCAAAGAACTCAACAAACCTCTGCTTGTCTTCGAAGCACTGCGCTGCGGCTACGAATGGGCCAGCGACCGCCTGCATCGATTCGTCCTGCAGGGGATGGTCGACAATCGGGACAGTTTACAAGACAGCCCCGTGGGTTATCACTGTTATGTGGAACCGAAAGCCGGCCATGGTTCAGGACTGCTGTCGGCTTTGGCAACAAAGGCCTGCGCTGTTGTCACTGATGACTTCCCCTGTTTTTTCATTCCCCAGATGCTGAAGTCGGTCGCCCCCCGATTATCCGTGCGACTGGAAGCCATTGATTCCAACGGTCTCCTGCCGCTGCGAGCCGCTTCTCAGATTTATCCGACCGCGTACGCGTTCCGCCGCTTTCTGCACAAAGCACTGCCAGACCACCTGGATCAGACTCCTAAAATCAACCCACTGTCCCATATCGATCTTCCCGAATTTTCCTCGTTGCCCGCAAAAATCCTGGAACGCTGGCCGATGGCATCGGATCAATTATTACAGGCAACTCCCGAAGTCCTGGCTGACCTGCCCCTTAATCATCAGGTCAGACCGGCAGATTTTGATGGAGGAATGAAGGCTGCGAGCAAAACGCTCAAACAGTTTCTCAATGTGCGCTTCGAACGTTACGCTGAAGAACGGAATCTGCCTGAGGAAGAAGTTACCAGCGGGCTCTCCCCTTACCTGCATTTCGGGCATATCTCTGTGCATGAAGTTTTTAAACGGGTCGCCGATCGGGAAGATTGGAACGCTGCAAAAGTAATCGATCAGAAAGCGACCGGCAAACGGGCGGGCTGGTGGCAGATGAGTGAAACCGCCGAGGGATTTCTGGACGAACTGATCACCTGGCGCGAACTGGGTTATAACATGTGCTGGCAGCGCGACGACTATGACCAGTATGAGTCACTGCCCGACTGGGCACGGACCACACTCGAGGAACATGCTGCTGATAAACGTGACCCGTGTTATACATTGGAAGAATTCGAACAGGCCCGCACTCACGATGAACTCTGGAACGCTGCCCAGACACAACTGGTTACGGAAGGACGCATGCATAATTACATGCGGATGCTGTGGGGCAAAAATATTCTGCACTGGTCTGAATCTCCGCAGGCGGCGCTGGAGACCATGATACACCTCAATAACAAATACGCGGTCGATGGTCGCAACCCGAATTCCTACTCAGGCATCTTCTGGTGTTTAGGACGCTACGATCGTGCCTGGGGCCCGGAGCGACCGATCTTCGGAAAAATCCGCTATATGACCTGCGAAAACACGGCCCGCAAATTCAGCGTAGATGGTTACCTGGAACGTTTCAGCAAAGAAAAGCGGCAAGGCTCTCTGTTCGATTGAAGTCACATCGCTGGAACGTTTAAACTGACTCTCCAGTAATAATGTATCCAGGTAACGGTCGGCTTAACGGGAACTTCGGTTTTGAACAGACATCTATTCCAGGGAACGGTCCCCTACTATGCGCGTTACCGCGTTCCCTATCCACAGGCACTTCTGTCACAGGTCTGCGAGCAGGCACAATTGACAGGCTCCGGCCGACTGCTGGACCTGGGCTGTGGCACGGGTGAACTCGCGGTCCGTCTGTCTCCCCGGTTTCAGGACGTGATCGCCGTTGACCCCGATGCAGAGATGCTGGCAGCCGCACAACAGAAAGCACGGGATCAACAGGTCACCAACATTCAGTGGCTACATCAAAGCGCAGAGCGGTTTTCCGCAGAGCCGGATTCGTTCGAGTTGGTCACGATCGGTGCCGCCTTCCACTGGATGGATCGGCCCGTCATGGCGCCGCGCATCCGCAGTTGGCTCCAGCCGCAGCAGCCTCTGGTCATAATGGGTTACACCAGCATCTGGAGCGGCAACGCCGACTGGCATCCCCTGGTTCGCGATGTCGTCAAGCGCTGGCTGGGCGAAAAACGACGTGCCGGCACCGGTGAATTCAACAATCTCGCGGCTCCGCACGAACTGGTCTTACTCGACGCCGGTTACCAACTGGAAGAAATCAAATACGAGCATCCGCAAACCTGGACGCTGGACGATCTGTTGGGCAATCTGTACTCGACCTCTTTCGCCTCCCCCGCCGTTCTGGGCGAGAAGCAAGCGGACTTCGAAGCCGACCTGCGAGCCACCCTGCTCGACTTTAACCCCAACGGCGTTTATGAGGAACAGATGACGTTTTACGCGCTGCTCGCGCGGCGCTAGTCGGTAACCAGGTCGCATCATGATTGAAAGAAACAGGAATCTTGATTTTCTAAACTGCTGCTTGCACTCATCCACCCATACCAATAAACTGACGTCCATGATCCAATATTCACTCTTTAAATAATTATTCGCTGACACCATCAACTCATTTCCCCCAACCCGATGAATCACGTTTATGGAAGCGATTGCTGAACTGATAGCCGCACTGGTTGGTGCACTTCTGGAAGGAATATTCGCGCTTCTTCAAGGTGTCTTTTCATTGCTTGCCGTTGTCCTGGAATTTATTTTCGTTGCTCTGTTCCATGGGGTGGATGCTGCTTCCAAGCAGTACCAACATCGTCAGGAAGAACGTAGTGAAAAACTTGCGACGGCAAAAAATAACCGCCAGGCAGAACGTGCTGCACAACTGGAGGTAGCTGAAAAGGTTGCAGCCACGTCTCGTCAGAACAATGAACCGACTATCAGCCGAAACCAGACCGTAATACTGGTCTTATTAGTCTGCTTCATCATCATTGGCGGTGTGGCGACCTGGATGATACGTGATCGGATACGAAAACAACGCATTGCAGAGACACGTTCCCAGATAAAAAAACTGGCCAATACATTCAGCGCTCAAATCCAGGACAAGGAAATGGCTGACCCTGTACCCGGTAAGTTGCACGACCGCGATGCGTGGAATCAACCAATCGAATTATTTGTAGACAAGACGCTGCTGGGCTCACTGATCGTAGTACGTTCTTCGGGCCCAGACCGCAGGTCCGGCTCAATCGATGATCTACTTGAAACACATGTGGTTCAAGCTTCCGTAAAAGAAGTCGGAGGCGAACTCGCTCATCGTGGTTGGAAAGCCTTACGAAACCGCGTCAACAATTTTCTGCCCGGTGGCGAGAAGGAAAAACAACCTGCAGAAAATGATGTCAGCGAAGATTGAATAGTAATCAGCGGGTACTGGAACTTGGCAGTGACGCAATGAACTCGTCGAAGACACGGCGGTACTCCTCGGTCTGAGGATCGTTGTGCCCTGCTCCTGGCAGGACGAAGAACTGTTTTGGCTCCCCGGCTGCGTCGAACAGCTTCCGCCCCAGTTCGATCGGGATCAATAGGTCTTTGTCGCCATGGCTCTGTAGGAGAGGTCCCGAATAGTTCCCGATCTTTCCGGCCGAGTTCAATCGCTGCGTCATATTCAGGTTCGGAAACATCCACGGCATATGGTGAGCCGCGGCATCAGGAAGAGATGAGAATGTGCTGGCAAGAACCAGCCCCCGCGCGCCGTCTTGCGCCGCCAGATCCACGGCGACCGCTCCTCCCAGCGAACGGCCCATGAGTACGATTTCCGTTTCCTCAACACCAGCACGCGAAGCCAGCCAGGCGCGGGCCGCACGCGCATCCTGCAAGATACCGCGTTCGCTCGGTTTTCCCTCGCTCTTGCCGTATCCCCGGTAATCAAACGTCATGACGGCAAGACCATGTCGTTCCTGCAGGATCTTTAACGTTTCGCCACGACTGACGATGTTTCCCGCATTGCCATGACAGAACAGCGCCACCGCACGTGGTTTCGGGTGTCCCAGATACCAGCCATGCAACTGCGTGCCATCTGCTGCTTCGAACCAGGCATCTTCGAAAGGAAGATTCTCTGGAAGCGAATCCGATTCGGGAAATGGCCGAGGCTGATAAACCAGCGCACGTTCCACTGGAACCAGCGGCGACAGCGGCCCCAGGGAGGCACAACCCACCAGCAGGAAAAGCAGCCCCCACACGAGTTGATAAGATAGGCGCATGAACATCTCCGGGAGAAAGAAGCGACGGAGAATAAACGATCGGCAGCCAGCAAGTCAATGTTGATCTTGCTGAAAGCGTCTGATGGCATTCCTGAGGAATCAGCAGGAAACATACAACCGAATCATTCAAGGGTGTCTGATACACCAGCGACCTCAACGGAAGTTATGACTTCCCCCATAGCTGAAACTGATTTGATCCACTAAAATCAAATGTGCGTTCCCATCCTGGGACGTTTTGGAACTGGAACCCATGAACTCGCTGAAGTGATCCACATCTACTGCAAAGAACAGGTACCTGATGACTCCTCCGGATAACAACTCTCTCACCTGGTATCAGCTCCATCTCAGTCAAGTCGCGGAACAGTTGCAATCGCCTGATCAGGGATTGACGCATTCTGAAGTGGAAACCCGCCGCGCGGAAGTTGGACTGAATGAACTAATCGAAAAACAGCGTAAATCCATCTGGATGATGTTCCTGGATCAATTCAAGGATTTTATGATTCTGGTTCTGATCGTCGCCGCGGTCGTGTCCGGGGTGATCGGGGAAGTTGCAGACACCATCGCGATTACAGTCATCGTACTGCTCAATGCCATTCTGGGCTTCATCCAGGAATACCGGGCTGAGAAAGCCATGGCGGCTTTGAAAAAAATGGCGGCTCCTTCTGCAAACGTTGTGCGGGAGAACAATATCGTAACCGTTCCGGTAGGGCAACTCGTCCCCGGCGACCGCGTCCTGCTGGAGGCAGGCAACATTGTGCCCGCGGATTTGCGACTGACAGAAGCGGTCCAGTTACAGATCAATGAAGCTGCCTTAACGGGTGAATCGTTGACTGTCGAAAAGATCACACAGGCCCTTCCCGAAGCAGATCTCCCCCTGGGCGACCGGAAGAACCTTGCCTTTAAAGGCACCCTGATCACCAAAGGTCGCGGCCAGGGAATCGTGACCGAAACGGGCATGCAGACACAACTGGGGCAGATCGCCACCCTGCTCCAGGATCAGGAAGAAGGCCGCACGCCCCTGCAGAAACGCCTGGCCACGTTCGGCCAGAAACTCGCGTATGTGATCCTGGCGATCTGCGCGATTGTCTTTATCGCTGGTCTGTCCAGGGGGGAACCGCCGCTGCTGATGTTGCTGACATCGATCTCCCTGGCGGTCGCTGCGATCCCGGAAGCACTGCCCGCGGTGATTACCATTTCACTGGCGTTGGGAGCACGAAAGCTGGTTAAGCAACACGCGCTCATCCGCAAACTTCCTGCCGTCGAAACGCTGGGGTCAGTCTCTTATATCTGCACCGATAAAACCGGAACCCTTACACAGAACCGGATGACCGTCGAACAGGTTTATCTCAACGGCGAACTCGTCGCTCCGGACAAACTCCCTGTGACAGTTGAGGAATCCCAGACCCAGCGGAGTTTCACAGAACTTTCCCATCCCGAACTGCTGCTCTGTGCGCTGGCACTCTGTAACGACACCCGCCTGGACGGCGACGACGAGGCCGTCGGCGATCCGACTGAAACAGCTCTGTTTGAACTGGCGCGGGAGAAAGGCTTTCTGCGCGAGTCCCTGGAAAAAACATTTCCCCGTCTGGCCGAGATCCCCTTCGATGCCGAGCGCAAGCTGATGACCACCTTTCATCCCTGGAGTGAGGGAAAGGTCGTTTCCATCACGAAAGGGGCTGCTGAAGAAATCGTGGCCCGCTCGACTCATGAGTATTCCCCGGCGGAGCAGATCGAGATCAACCAGGACCAGCTCCAGAGTACTGCGGAACAGATTGCCGGAGAGGGCCTGAGAACCCTGGGCTTCGGACTGCGCATCTGGGACTCCGTTCCGGAACCGCTCATCTCGGAAGAGGTGGAATCCGCATTAACCCTGGCCGGGCTGATCGGGATGCTGGATCCTCCCCGGCCGGAAGCAGCGGAATCGGTGGCCCTCTGTCGCTCGGCCGGTATCCACCCGGTGATGATTACCGGCGATCATCCCCTGACCGCGGAGATGATTGCCCGGCGGGTGGGGATTCTCGATGAACAGGAGAAAGGAACCGTGCTTACAGGTCGGCAGCTCGAACAGATGTCCCTGGAAGCATTGGAATGCCAGGTTGAAAAAGTTCAGGTCTATGCCCGTGTCTCTCCGCAACAGAAATTGAAAATCGTGCAGGCTCTGCAGGATCGGGGACACTTTGTCGCGATGACCGGGGACGGCGTGAATGATGCACCGGCATTGAAACGGGCCGACATCGGAGTGGCGATGGGCATTACCGGCACTGACGTCTCCCGGGAAGCAGCGCATATGATTCTGCTGGACGACAATTTCGCGACGATTGTCAAGACCGTCAGGGAAGGCCGACGGATCTTCGATAACATTCGCAAATTTATCAAATACACAATGACCAGTAACCTGGGTGAGATCTGGACGATCTTCCTGGCGCCGCTGCTGGGTCTGCCCATCCCGCTGCTGCCGATTCATATTTTGTGGATCAATCTCGTCACCGATGGTGTTCCCGGCCTGGCACTCACGGCTGAACCCGGAGAAAAAAACCTGATGCAGCGGCCGCCCCGCGATCCCAAAGAGAATATTTTCGCCCATGGCCTGGGGACGCATATCATCTGGGTCGGTCTGCTGATGGGAGCGGTCTCGGTGGTGACGCAGGCCTGGTTCATTGATCGCAGCCAGGCGCACTGGCAGTCGATGGTCTTCACGGTCCTCTGCCTGAGCCAGATGGGACATGTTCTGGCCATCCGCTCGGAACGGGAATCGTTCTTCTCACAAGGTCCGTTTACGAACAAACCACTCATGGCAGCCGTGCTGCTGACCTTCGCACTGCAGATGGCCACCCTTTATGTCCCTGTTCTGAACCAGATTTTCAAAACCGTCCCCCTGACAGCGGGCGAACTTGCCATCACCCTTGCCCTCTCATCAATCGTATTCATCGCCGTCGAAGTCGAAAAAGCCTGGAAACGAATGCGGCAGCAGGATTAAGAACCGTCAATAAGATCGGGAAAACATTCGGGTATAAAGTAAATGCAGGGGTTGTGGTCTGCTTTTCAAAAACTGATCCAGTTGTTATGAAGGTTCTTAG
>TARA_R110001592_G_scaffold359340_3_pt1 | contig 133746 bp, 118 predicted proteins | sample TARA_R110001592 | Tara Oceans TARA_R110001592 (sample SAMEA4398387) | marine metagenome | biome: Polar Biome; feature: [SRF] surface water layer (ENVO:00010504); material: water (ENVO:00002006), including particulate matter (ENVO:01000060) such as... | depth 5 m
ATTACCTTGGATTTAGCCAAGCAAATGATTGACAAGTTTGTGAAGAACACAACGCGTGAAGTAAGCATCGACTTTATCCAAAAAGTGGTTTGCGATTACTTTGACATGCAGGTTGAAACTTTAAAGTCTAAAACACGCAAACGCGAAGTAGTACAAGCAAGACAAATTGCTATGTTCTTTTCTAAAAAACTAACAAAATCTTCGTTGGCTACTATAGGAATGCACTGTGGAGGAAAAGATCACGCTACCGTTTTACATGCTTGTCGTACTGTTAACAACTTAGCAGATACCGATAAATCTTTCAAACGTTATATTGAAGATTTAGACAAAAAACTAGCACTTAATTAAGATGAAAGTTTTGATGGTTTGCCTAGGCAACATTTGTCGTTCACCACTAGCTGAAGGCATATTACGCAAACTAGCCACAGACAAAGGCCTAAACATACAAGTAGACAGTTGTGGAACTGCTGATTACCATGTTGGTGAAGCTCCTGATGCAAGGTCGGTGCAAGTTGCGTCAGAAAACGGCATCGATATATCATCACTTTCTGGCCGACAGTTTAAAGCTTCAGATTTTGAGTCTTTTGATTTCATATTAGCTATGGATGAAAAGAACTTATCTGACATCCTTTCAAAATCCAAATACGCAGAAAATAAAGCAAAAGCAAAACTCATGCTATCTTATCTGCCAGAGGAATCTGATAAAAATGTATTCGATCCGTATTACGGAAACATTACAGATTTTGAAGCTGTATACAATCAACTTCATCAAGCATGTTCTAATTTCTTAGAAAAAGAAGCTAACTAATTAGCACTTACTTTTACTTCACATCTAATATTTCTACATCGTATATAACAGTAGATCGTTGCGGTATTTTATTCATGTCGCCCGTTACTCCATGCGCCAAATGACTTGGTAAAATTACTTTGGCTTTAGCTCCACGCTGCATCAACTGAACCGCTTCATGCAAACCGGTTTCCATACTTTGTCTTTCAACAACAAACTTTTCGCTTCCATACGATTTGTAACTGTAACACGTATCGCCATTCAATAAGGTTACAATAAGGTTCATCTCTACTTCTTGACCAACACGTATACTATCACCAAAGCCGTCCCAGTATTGCCAAAAACGAAGCCCACTACCTGTTTCTTCCATTTTCCACCCCTTTCTTTCAATGAATTTATCAATCTGAATGCGTTCGGCTTTAATCATAGCCTTATTCATCTCAACCAATTCTTTGGCATCGGGCACTTTATTTATTGGAGGTTTTGATTGTGGCTCGCAAGCCAATAAAATCAGACCAAAAAGACTAATACAAAAGATGTTTTTCATTTTCAACAGCATCTAAAAATTGAGTTACAGTATTTTCTAAAGTATCATCGCAACGCCCACCAGCAGCACGTGTATGCCCACCTCCATTGAAGTATTTCCTTGCAAATTCGTTGACAGAAAATTCGCCAACACAACGGAAAGACATCTTCACATATTCTTCAGCTTCTTTGATTAAAACAGCCATAATTACGCCTTGAATAGACAAGCCATAATTCACCAAACCTTCGGTATCACCACTTTGGTAGTTGTAGTCTTCCATATCCTTCATACTCAACGCGAAATAGGCCACTTTACCATCGGCTGAAAGTTTAAGTTTTTCGTGCAATGCAAAACCTATTAAACGTAGCCTGTCATACGTTCCAGAATTTCCAATGCGCTCTTGAATAGCACTATTGTTAGCTCCTAAATCAATCAACTTTGCCGCAACTTGATGTGTAAAAGATGTCGTACAACTGTGACGGAAACTACCTGTATCTGTAAGAATACCCGTATACAAACAAGTCGCTATCTCTTCATTTATTTTTTCGGGAGCTAATTCTTCCAAAATGCGAAACAAAAGCTCGCAAGTACTACTTGATTCTACATCGCTTACATTAACATCGAACTCATCTGGTTGTTGATGATGATCAATAAGAATTACCTTTTGTCGTTCTACATCAATAGCATCCTTTAGATCTTTAATGCGACCTAAATGATTGTAATCAAGTATGATAACTAAATCACACGATTTCGATTCTTCTTTAATTTTATCTTCATTCCCTTCGTAAATATTCAATTCTCCTAAGCCAGGTAACCATTTAAGAAAATCGGGAAATGAATTGGGCACAACAGCTATTGACTCTTTACCATAAGCTGTTAGAAACTGCTTCATTGCTAGAATAGAACCCAATGCATCACCATCAGGACTAAAATGAGACGTTAACATTATTTTCTTGGCTCCGTCTATGTGTTTTTTTATTTCCAGATGAGGTATTGTAATCATTCTAAATATTTTTCTCAAAGGTACTTTTTCAAACGTCAATATTTCTACCTTTGCACCCAAATTTTATCAAAGAATGGCAACTAACAGAACGTTTACCATGATTAAGCCTGACGCAGTTGATGCAGGGCACGCAGGAAAAATAATCGACCAAATACTAGAAGCTGGTTTCACTGTAAAAGCTTTAAAGTACACACAATTGACTACAGCAGAAGCTGGTGCTTTTTACGAAGTACACAAAGAGCGTCCTTTTTACGGCGAATTGGTTGAGTACATGACAAGCGGAAAAATCTACGCTGCTATTCTTGAAAAAGATGATGCTGTAGCTAGTTTCAGAAAATTAATTGGAGCTACTAACCCAGCTGAAGCTGAAGAAGGTACTATTCGTAAGCGTTTTGCTACAAGCATAGCGGCTAATGCAGTACACGGATCTGATAGCGATGAAAACGCTGCAATTGAAGGATCATTCTTCTTTTCACAAAGAGAGATTCACTAAGAGTTTACCCCATACAATACGTACAAAAAACCCGAAGCATGCTTCGGGTTTTTTATTTAATTATCTTTTTTAGATATCTGAAATATAAACAAGACTATTGCAGCTGAAAGAAACAGCACCATAAGCGTCTTTACACTTTTCCACATGACTTTCTCAACCTGTATAACATCCCAAATGGATAAGATGGCTATTACAGTGAATACCATTACTAGGGCAGCTAACAAATAGCTAAATACTTTTTTCATGTCCATAATTGCTTAGTTTGGTAAACCGTCATTGTACTCAGAAGATTTAATGGTCAAACCATTTTTGAAAAAGAAAACCCCAAAACGTGCATCCACTTTAAGGTACTCATCTCCCATCTTGTTTTTTACAATTACCGTTCTATAAAATGTTTTATTTCCTTCTTTAATTGTTTCCTTCGTTACTCCTTCCGGGTAATTTTCTCCTAACAATTTACGATATCCATCCAAATCTTCTGGTGGAGTAGTTGTAATAGGCACCTTCGGTAGATTTTCTTTTGGTTTTTCTTCAGCTTGATCGTTTCTAGCTTCTTTCTGAGCTTTTTCTTTCAATTCGTCGCTATCACCAAATCCAGTAATATCAGTAAAACTTACCACTTTTGTTTCCTTCTTTTCTTCTTTAGGAACTTCTGTACTTTGTGCCAATAATTCGGCCGCTCTTCTTTTAGCCTCGACTGCTTCTAGTTCTGCTAATTTCTGATTAGCTGCCTTGATTTGATCTTTTGGATAAACCTCCTGTGGTTTATAATTCAAAGAGTTCTCATACGCTGTAATAGCGCTTACATACTCTTCTTTACCAAATTGCTCATCCGCGTACTTAATGGCAGCATCATAAGCTTCATTCACCTTTTGTTTATCGCTTTCAGCCTGAGCAATATTAGCTTCAGCTTCTTTGATTTTTCTAGTTGGGTAAGTTTCGTTTGGCAATACCGCTAAAGCTGATTTATACTCCACAATACTCTCTTTCCACTTAGCACTTGCAAAAGTAGCATCGGCTTTTGCTATTAATTCTTGATACTCTTTTTGTTTTGCCGCTAATTCAGCCTGCTCTGCTATTTTCTTATTCGTTGCATCGATCTTTTCAATCGCCAAGGTTTCGTTCGGCATCAACGCTTTCGCATTTTGATAAGCGCTTAAAGCTGATCCATAATTAGACTGTCCGAAGAACACATCTCCTTCAGCTATGGCTGCATCGTATTTAGCTTTCAAAGCTTTGGCATCGCTACTCGCTTTTATTCCTTTTTGTGCTATTGCAATCTGTTCTTTAGGGTACGTTTCTTTTGGCTTAACCTGCAATGCATCATTGTATCGAGAAATAGATTCTTCATACTTTTTCTCTTTCAACAAATCATCAGCAGCAACAATTAAGTTATTGTACTGCTCATTGATTGCATTTGCTTCGGCTTCTGCTTTTAATTGAGCATCAATTTTAGCGATTTGCTCTACTGGATATTCCTCCATTGGCTTTAAACCACTTGCCTCTTTATAAATTGATTTAGCCTCAACCCATTTCGACTTTGCAAATAAGGCATCTGCTTCAGTAATTTTAGCCGCATAATTTTTATTCAATTCAGCTTGGTCAGCTAAAGCATTCAATGCCGATTGAGCTTCGTTTATTTTCTCTTTCGGATAGGTTTCATCAGGTAAAATTGAAGTTGCTTTTTGATAAGATGCTATCGCTTCTTTATAACTTTTCTTTTTCAATAATCCATCAGCAACTTTAATCTCAGAGGCATAGTTCTTTTGATTTTCCTCAGCTTCTGTTAATGCTGCTATTGCCTTATTCGCTTCAGCTATTTTGTCTTTTGGGTACGTTTCGTTTGGATACAATACCAAAGCTTGATTATAAAGCTTGATTGCTGCTGCGTACGTTTTAGCTCCGAAACTGGCATCGGCTTCAGCAATCTTTGCATCGTATTCTTTGCGCTTCTCTGCTTCGCTTGCTAGTTTCTTCAACTCTGCTTCTGCTTTGCTGATTTGCTCTTTCGGATACGCCTCTTTCGCTTTTACCGTTAAGGCTTGGTTGTAAGTAGCTATTGCATTCTGGAACGCCCCCTTTCCGAATTCGCCATCGGCTTTTGCTATTAAGTCTGAATACTTTTTATTTAAGGCATCTGCCTCGGCTAAAGCTTTAAGTTCTGCTTGTGCTTTTGCAATTTGGTCTTTTGGATACGCTTCTGCAGGTTTAATACTTGAGGCCGATTCGTATTTACCTATCGCTGATTCGTATTGCTTTTCATTGAATAGTTTATCGGCAGCAGTTATTGCATCGTTGTAGCTTTTGTCAGCTTCTTTATTTGCTTCTATCTCAGCTAATTTAGCATCCACCTTTGCAATTTGATCTTTTGGATACTGCTCTTGCTTCAATGACAATGCTTTTGTGTAACCAGCTTTTGCTTCTGTCCATTTTTCTGATCCAAACAATTTATCTGCCGCTGAAATGGCATCGTTGTATTGCTTATCCAATGCATTTTTTGCTTCGGCATCGGCTATTGCCTTATTCGCTTCAGCTATTTTGTCCTTTGGATATGCTTCGCTCGGTTTTATAGTTAAAGCCTTATTGTAATTGCCAATAGCATCTTGATATTTACCAGCTTTAAAATCTATATCGGCTGCTGCAATCGCCTTGTTGTAGTTAGCTTCTTTTTCTTTTTCAGCAGCTAAATCGGCAATATTTTTCTCTGCTAATTTGATTTGATCGGCAGGATATTTTTCATCTTTTTTAATATCCAAAGCCTTTTTATAGCTCGATATAGATTCTTCAAATTTTTGAGATTTGAAAGCTAAATCCCCAGCAGAAATGGCTGCTTTATATTCTTTTTCAATGGCTTCTTTATTGGCCAATTCACTTAATAATTTATCTATCTCAGCCAATCGATTTTTAGGATAACTCTCATCCGTTTTTACATTCGAAGCTTCCGTATATTTAACTTTAGCTGCTTCGTAGTCTGCATTCAAAAACAATTTATCAGCCGCTACAATTAAGCTTTGGTACTTTTCTGTTAGCTCTTCGTTGGCTTGTTTGTCTTCTAAAGCCTTTTTCGCTTTTTCTAATTTTTGAATTACACTCGCTACATCTGGAATTAAATCCAATGCCTCAGAATACTTAAATATGGCATTCATATAGTTGGCACTGGTCATAAGACCGTCACCTTCTTGAACTAAGGCGTCAAATTTGGCTTGTTTTTTAGCCGCAGCTTCAGCAGCTTTTTGATCTGCCAACAACTTCTCTTCCTCTTCTTTGTACTTTTTCTCTAATGCTCTTCGTAAAGCCGCAATTTTAGAGAGCATGCTCCGTGTATACTCATAATCAAAACCAATATCACCACTTTCAGCATCGTACTTGGCTTTACCAACAGGTTGTTTTAGAATGTCAAAATTCACACCTTCAACTTCCTCAAATAGGTTCATATTGAGGTCAAACCCAATACCACCTACTTTATTTTCATCAGGAACAGCCGTTGCATCGATATTAATGAACTTACCGATGTATCCACTTTTATCGAACTTGATATCGTAATTGTTATCAAACTCAAGATTCATAATAAACCGTCCGTTGACACCTGTAGTAACGGTTTCTACTAATTCACCATTTCTAATTTTAGAAATAGCTACACCAGCAAGCAATTTATTGGTTTTTTCATCTTTTACTAAGCCATTTATAACAATAAGATCGGCTTGTGAAAACACTGTTTTTGGTACGGCAAAAGCAATGATTGTAATACAAATGAGGAAAATATTTTTGATAGCGTTTCTTTTTAGCATAACGGTAGGTGCAAATATCGAATTTGCAAACGAGAAATTTGGTCTAAAACGAAGAATGACGCCAAAAATTGGTTAATATTTGATTTTATACGATGAATAGTTATCATATAACTGAAAAATTTCATGAATACACCACTATCGTCATCCATTCTTAATTATTTCTAGACGAATTAATCCAATTATGAAATGGATTACTAGACTTTATAAAAAGGAAATTCATTGAAGCGGTTAATATTTATAGATTTGAATAATCTTATTTGTCATGATTAAAAGATCCAATTTATACACCTACGTATTAGCTTCATTCATAACGCTTTTTTTATCTACTACAATTAGCTGTAAAAAAGACAAAGCTGCACCTACAGACAAAGAAGAACCACAAGACACTACGACACAAATTACTCTGTGCGATACCGTTAGTTTTACTTATCTAAATGATGTGGAACCAATTATAAAGGCAAATTGCTCGTTTTCAGGTTGTCATGGAAATGGAAGTCAATCTGGTGGTGTAAACTTAAAAAACTATGCAAGTGTTGTTGAAGAAACACAAGAAGCTCAATTCTTAGGCTCTATCAAGCATGAATCAGGCTTCTCTCCAATGCCACAAGGGCGAACAAAGTTAACGGACAGCCAAATTGAAACCATTGAATGTTGGATAAAACAAAATACACCCGAATAGGTTTCTTTATTGGACTTAGTGCGCTTTACCTAAGCATGACCTTTATCGACAATGAAAGCAAAACATTGTCTTCAGAAATGGCTTCATTGGGTATGGCAATTCCAGATTGGTTAAAACCTACCTATACTTCTGATGAAATAGAATTGGGCAGACAACTAGTTGAGCAAGGTTCTCTTCCTGGAAAAAAACGGGTAAGTGCTTTTTTTGTGTGCACAGATTGTCATTTAAATCAGCGTGAAAAAGCAACGTTTAACGGAAGTACTGCAAAAGAAAACTTAAACTACCTTAAACAACATGATCTTGATGTTTTGCCCGCGACATCATTTTATGGCATGATCAATCAGACTGAGTATTATTCTGGCGATTACATCAAAAAATATGGTGATTTGGTGCTTGATGCTAGAAATAGTTTAGAAGGCGCAATTCAACTCTGTGCACAGGAATGCAGTCAAGGTCGAAAATTAACCTCAGAAGAAGTTACCTACACTCTAGCTTATCTAAAGAGCAAAGAACTCATGTTGTCTGATTTATTTGAACGCACTAACGATTTTACTAATTACCAGAATTTGAATTTGGGTGACAAAAAAGAATTCATAAAACAAAATTTCAAAAGCAAGCGCCAAAACAATTTCGGTAGCACCAACCTTTCGGAAATAAAAAAACTATCGGGCGATAGTAACAATGGAAAATACATTTTTCAACACAGTTGCATGAGTTGCCACAAAAACGAACGCGTTAGTTTTTACAACATAGATGAAAGTGCATTATCAAAAAAAGACTTGCTTAAAAAACTCAACAATAAGGATAACGAATTGATGTCTATTATTCGGTACGGAACACAACCGTTACCGGGCAGTAAAGCATACATGCCTTTGTTTACTAATGAAAAACTCTCTGACCAGCAAGTAGCTGATTTAATTGCTTACATCAATGAAAACTAAACTCTTTTTACTCATTGCTTGCTGCTACTTTGGTACTGCAACAGCACAAGTTGGCGACAATTATTTCATTAGTTCTCCATCTTCCGTACCCGTTCAAAAAGGACTTTTAGACTTCCGGATTTATCATTTATTTGGCGATATAGCTGGTAACAATGGAGGTATTTCAACCTTTTATGGTTTTGACAATGTAAGAGACATCAAGTTTAGTTTCGATTACGGGCTTACTTCAAACATAAGCATAGGAATAGCTAGAACAAAGGGCGCCTACAGCCGACGTCAAAATTTTGTTTTGAACTCCAAATACACCTTTCTTGAAATCAACAAGCTTGGCAAAAATGATAAAGGATTTCTAGGCGGAGCCATTTATTTCGACGCCACAGCTACTACCATGGAAGCTGCGTTAGATTCAACTAGTGAATTATCGTTTCCGAAATTTACAAGCAGACTATCATACAACACGGTAGCTGTGCTACAATACAATAACGAACGTTGGGACTTTATGCTTTCGGGATTGTACAACCATAGAAATTATGTAGCAAATACTGATGACAATGGTGCCTTTGCAGCTATCATTGGAGCTAAATATGCTGTTACCAATGTTTTTAGGTTTGGTGTCGACGCCCTATTACCGACCAACGAAACGAAACCTGGTATTACTCTAGATTTTGAATTTGATACTGGCGGGCATGTTTTTCAACTTTATTTAAGTCAGTACAGCGCCGTTAGTCCCGATCAAAATTTGCTTTACGGTTTTGAAAACATAAACGATGGAGCCTTCCGATTTGGCTTCATGATTTCGAGACCGTTTAAACTATAAATTATCGTTAAACGATAATTATTTAATGTTTTTAATTAATATTGTATCCTAACAGTATTAATAATGGTATTCGAAAGCACTAAACTTACTCTCCTAATCTTCGTTTAAATGTTTCTGCGAGGAAAAAAAGAAAATGCTCAGCTATTAACTTCATTTGGAGAACAAAAAGACGATTATTTCAATTTCCCAATGATTGAAAAGTATTTTAATCGTAAAGACAAATCCAAAGTATTTCAGATAATATCTACTAAAACATACCATGATTTAGATTTCAATGAAGTATTTGCATTTGTAGACCGCACACATTCTAAAGTTGGACAACAGTATTTATACAACACGCTTAGAACGCCAAATTGGGATCCAACAAAGAACAAACTGAACGAAAGAATCATCGATAAATTGACAAACGACAATTCGTTTAGAGTTTCCATTCAAAAAAGTCTTGGCACACTAAATAAATATGAAGCCTTTCATATCGCCTCCAACTTTCAGGACGATCATATAGCAAAACCCAAATGGTTCTTTATTGTTCCGATATTGTCCCTTGCGAGTTGCGCTATAAGTTTACTCTGTATTTGGAAACCAGTATTCATCATTGCTTTGTTGGTAGTGTTCATCATCAATTTGGTTGTTCACTTCTGGAATAAGAGAAACTTAAGTCAGTATATAGACTCCTTACCCCAATTAATACAACTCAATAAAGTAGCAGAATACCTTTTCTCATTCACAGAATTTAAAGCACTGAACACAGAGCTTTCTCAATCCATCCGGTCTATACATCATGTTAAACACAGAATGTCATTTTTCCAATTAGAATTAAAGCTGCAAGGTGATTTCCAGATAATAGCTTGGACACTTTTTGAGCTGCTAAAAACACTGTTTCTATTAGAACCGTTACTCTTGTTTGGTGCTATAAAACGACTAGACACTAAACGAGCGGCTATTGAAAGTGTATTTGAATTTGTTGGCCGAATTGACAGTCTCATTTCAATTGCCTCTTTGCGAAAAGGATTGGATATGTATTGCCTTCCTCAATTAGGAAAAGAAATACATGCCGTCGAAGCGTACCATCCACTTATTCCAAATTGCACCACCAATAGCATTCATATTTCCGATAAATCAGTGTTGCTTACGGGCTCTAATATGTCGGGTAAGACTTCTTTTATCCGCACAATTGGCATCAACATCATTATGGGATTCACCATCAACACTTGTTTTGCTTCTTCTTTCACAAGTCCGCTAATTAAAGTACATACAGGCATACGCATCAGCGACGATTTAATAAACAACAAAAGTTACTATTTTGAAGAGGTCTCAACCATTAAAACCATGATTGATGAGAGCCTGAGACCTGACAAAAATTTATTCCTACTAGATGAAATATATAAAGGAACCAATACCATAGAACGCATTTCGGCGGGAAAAGCGGTTTTGTCTATATTATCCAAAAACCATAATAAAGTATTGGTTTCTACACACGATATAGAATTAACTGAATTACTAAAAGATGAGTACGAATTGTTTCACTTCAGCGAAGTTATTAGAGGTAAACACATTGACTTTGATTATAAATTAAAAACCGGAAAACTAAAGAATAGAAACGCTATAAGAATATTGCAAATGAACAACTATCCAAAAATGGTAATAAAGGATGCTCTTATTACCGCAAACAAAATGGATTCAACATTCAACCCAAAAGAAATACTGTCATGAGAGACGCCAAGAATTTAATCATGCTGACGGCCATAATTTGCTTTGCGGCATGGTTTGCAGGTAATGACTTTCAATTACCTAAACCAGTTTTTTACGCCCTAATTTTAGGAGTACCAATCATTTATTTGATTCGAATAGTATTATCTAGAAACACGAAATACAAAAAAGTATTCACAAGTAAATTTCAATGGTTATTTTCAAAAAACCATTCTGAAATTATTTTTGATCTTGATGTACACAATGCGTTCGATATCATTTCCAACCTAGCTCACGAAAATCCGAAAATAACTTTAGTGGATACCGACAAGAAAAATAAAGTTATACTGTATTCATCCAAGGCAAATTGGCTGACTTGGGGGTCTAGTATCTATTTGAGTTTATCTCCTATCGATGATAGTAAAACCAATGTAATCGTAGATATTGTATCATTTCAGACTTACAATTGGGGTGAAAATGAAAAAGTATTAGAGTTGATAGTACAAACAATACAAAACGAATTGGTAATATGATGAAAATTACCATTCAACTAGATGTAGTAATGGCTCAGAAAAAAATGAGCCTTAAAGAACTCTCCGAATTGGTTGGCGTTTCAAATGTTAATCTCTCCATTTTAAAACAAAATAAAGCAAAGGCCATTCGCTTCTCAACCTTAGATGCTTTGTGTAAAGCTCTAGACTGCCAACCAGGTGACATCATCAAATATCAATAAAATAAAAAACCCGAAGCTTTCACTTCGGGTTCAAAAAAATATTCTTATTTGATTTCAGAAATTATCCTTTGATAACATCTAACAACTCAACTTCGAAAATTAAAGTTGCACCTGGCTTAATTAAAGCGCCAGCACCTCTTTGACCATAAGCCAATTCTGATGGGATATACAATTTGTATTTAGCTCCAACTTTCATTAATTGCAAAGCTTCTGTCCAACCTGGTATTACTCCACCAACTTTAAACTGAGCTGGCTCACCTCTATCAACACTGCTATCAAATTTAGTTCCGTCTAATAAAGTACCAGTGTAGTGAACTTTAACAACATCATCAGCTGTAGGAGTAGCTCCTGTACCTGGTGTTAAAACTTCATATTGCAATCCGCTTGCTGTAGTAATCATACCTTCTTTTTGTCCGTTATCAGCAAAAAATGAATCTGCTTCTTTCTTTTCTCTTTCAGCTTTTACTTGTTGTAAACCAATAAGATATTCTCTTACAATAGTTTGGCTTTCTGTAATTGTGAATTTAGTTTCGTTCTCTCTCAAAACGTTTTCCATTCCCAAAATCATAGCTTCAATGTTTAGGCTATCAATTTTTTCGTTGGCTACGTTAGATCCTAGGTCCATTCCTAGTGCGTAACTGAATTTGTCTACTTCAGTGTTCAACTCCATATCTGTTTTTTTTGCTTCTGTACACGCCATAGATACTACTGCAAGTGTTGCAATAGCGGCATTAATTTTAACTTTAAACATTCCTTTGATTTACTTTGTGGCAAAAGTAAAATTATAACTCAAACAACATGGCAAACATTTACGGTCTGGCGATACAAGATCACATCAACAATCCGGAAGAAACAACGAAAATTGAGGTGCATTCTCCTGATTTTGATACTGATTATCTTGATCCAAAATACCTCCTTCGTGGACATGATGAATGGCCTGAAATTGAGCTACAAGCTATGGAATGGGCACAAGGCAACATTTTGGACGTAGGAGCTTTGGCTGGAATTCACAGCGAATATTTGATTGAGCAAGGTAAGTCTGTTACAGCCCTTGAAATAGATAAAATAGCTTGCGAAATTTTAGCAAAAAAAAACATTCCCTATATCCATGCCGATATTTTTGGAGATAAAGCCGTTGCTCAATACGATACGCTGCTACTCTTAATGAATGGATTGGGCATTGGCGGCAATTTTGATGAATTTGAAAACCATATAGACCTATTATTTCGTTGGTTGAAACCTGGCGGTAGCATTATAGCCGATAGCTCTGATTTGGACTTTTTAAATTATACCGACAATGAAGCAACTTACTATGGTGAACTCAGTTTTAGGTTGTCTTACAAAGATGCAGTTGGTAACGATTTCAAATGGTTGTATATCGACTATGAAAGCGCCAAGAAAAAATTAGAAACTAAACAATACAAAATGGAAATGCTGGTACTCGACCAAGCAACCAATCACTATTTAGCTCGAATAACACGTGAATAAACTACTTACCCAATCTTTTGCAAAAGGCATCAGCTTCGACGACTATTTTGCACTCAGTCAACAATACGCTAAAGAAGGCAAAACAAGCGGAGAGGATCAAAGTGAAAGCTTAGTGCAATACAGTAAGCTCAACTTTTCTAGAATGAAACGTTTGGTTAAAACAGCCAAATTATCAGAAGAAATCCTTTCTAAATTATCTGAAATTCAAACTCCACAAAAGTGGTTGCTTATAAGCGAATCGTGGTGCGGTGATGCGGCTCAAAACTTGCCTTTTTTCAATTTAATGGCTAGCGCAAACGAAAATATTGAATTGAGAATTGTCTTTCGCGATGAAAACTTGGAGTTGATGGATGAGTATCTTACCAATGGAGGGAGAAGCATTCCCAAGTTGATAGCATTTACAGAAACTGAAGAAATTTTCAATTGGGGACCAAGACCAGAACCCGTTCAAATCATGGTAAATGAATACAAAGCTTTGCCTGAACCAAAAATACCTTACAGCGAATTTTCAGTTGACGTTCAAACATGGTACAATGCCGATGGAGGCAAGTCCATACAGTCGGAATTACAAGATCTTATTCAACAAAAAAGCCTCGTTTAAGAGGCTTTTTTTTATATCTATTATTGCTTTACTTATTAAGCAAACTCAGTACCAGCATACATTTCAGTACGTTGTTCTTTTATTTTTTTGTTTTCTAAATACTCATCGTAAGTCAAATCTTTATCGATAATACCATTAGGTGTAATCTCTATGATTCTATCCGCAAGAGTTTGAACAAACTCGTGGTCATGACTACGGAACAATAAGGTTTCTTTAAAGTCTTTCAAACTGTTGTTCAAAGCTGTAATTGATTCCAAATCTAAGTGGTTGGTTGGATCATCTAAGATCATTACGTTGGCTGATTCTAACATCGTTTTCGACAACATACAACGCACTTTTTCTCCTCCAGAAAGTACCGAACATTTTTTCAATGTTTCTTCGCCTGAAAACAACATTCTACCCAAGAATCCACGAATAAAAGTCTCGTCTTTTTCTTCAGAATATTGACGCAACCAATCGATAAGGTTGATATCGCTTTTAAAGTATTCAGAGTTATCGTTTGGCATATAAGCCATGGTTGTAGTTACCCCCCACTCAATTGTACCAGAATCTTGTTTCGTATTGCCAGACAAAACGTTGAACAAAGCACTTACCAACATAGGGTCTTTAGAAATAAAACCAACTGTATCGCCTTTATTCAATTTGAAACTAACATCTTTCAATAAAACTTTACCATCGTTAGACGTAAGGTTGATGTTGTTCACATCCAAAATTTGATCTCCAGCTTCGCGTTCTGGGTTCCAAATGATACCAGGATAACGACGGCTAGAAGGTTTGATTTCGTCAATGTTCAATTTCTCTAACATCTTTTTACGAGATGTTGCTTGCTTACTTTTCGCAGCATTGGCAGAGAAACGCGATATGAAATCTTGTAATTCTTTCTTTTTGTCTTCAGCCTTTTTGTTGGCTTGAGATCTTTGACGGGTTGCCAATTGGCTACTCTCGTACCAGAAAGTATAGTTCCCTGAGAATAAATTGATTTTACTATAATCTATATCAACAATGTGCGTACACACCATATCCAAGAAGTGTCTATCGTGAGAAACAACGATAACCAAGTTTTTAAAATCGGCTAAGAAATTTTCCAACCACATGATGGTTTCAGCATCCAAGTCGTTGGTAGGTTCATCTAATATTAGAATGTCTGGGTTACCAAATAATGCTTGAGCCAAAAGAATTCTAACTTTTTCTTTACCGGAAAGATCGCTCATTAAAGTATGGTGCAAATGCTCACCAATACCTAAGCCCGATAGCAAATCAGCGGCATCGGCTTCTGCCATCCAACCGTCCATTTCAGCAAACTCGCCTTCTAGTTCAGATGCACGAACACCGTCAGCATCGCTAAAGTCTTCTTTGGCATACAAGGCATCTTTTTCTTGCATGATTTTCCAAAGTACTTTGTTTCCTTGAAGTACAGTATTCAGCACTGTAGCGTCTTCGTATGCGTAGTGGTCTTGCTTTAAAACCGACATACGTTGAGACGAAGGAATATCTACTCTACCCGATGTAGGATCTTGTTCGCCTGAAAGTATTTTTAAGAATGTCGACTTTCCCGCACCATTTGCTCCAATGATACCATAACAGTTACCAGGAGTGAATTTTACGTTGACCTCATCAAATAATACTCGCTTATTAAACTGGAGCGATAAGTTTTCTACATTAACCATTCTGCAATATTTTTTGCAAACCTACGAATGATGTTGCATTCTGCGTAATTTTGTTGCCTTTAATTACAATATGGTTACACAACAATCTATAGTTTTACGTGTTTTACTCGATAGCGAGAAAAAAGAAGACATCTACCGCGATATAAAAATCAGCGACACAGCTAGTTTTCAAAATTTAGGCGATGCCATTTTAAATGCATTTGGTTTTACTGGCCATGAAGCCTCTTCTTTTGTGCGTGTAACACGAAGCTGGGAACCAATGGCTAATGAAGATTACGACTCTATGAGCGACTCGGACTTGCCTACCATGGAAATACAGCAAGAAATGTTTGTAGACGATCCGAAAAGCCCTCATATGGGCAATACGCTACTCAATCAAGTTTTCAATAAAGTTGGAAGCAACATTCTATTTACTTACGATTTGCTTAAAAACTGGCGTTTTTTAATCGTAGCGACAGAAATAATAGACGAAAAACAAGCTCAACCAGAAGTTATCCTTATCCATGGAGAAGCTCCTGCAGAAGAAAGTAAGGAAATCGATTTCAATTTCGATAACATGGCAAAAAACGAACGCTCTATGGCTTCGAATGATTTCGATGACGACGACGATGACGAGTTTGCTGATGGTTGGATGGACGAATACGAAACAGACGACTATTAATAGGTTTGAATAATAAAACCGTCATATTTATTGGAGGGCCTACGGCTAGTGGTAAAACACGCATTGCTATTGATTTAGCTAAAAAACTGAATTGTGAAATAATTTCAGGTGATAGCCGACAATTCTATAAAGGCATGGCTATTGGAACAGCCCAACCTTCTGCCGAAGAATTGGCCGAGGCTCCACATCATTTTATTGCTTTCACAGAACCCAACAATGAAATCAATGCAGGTCAATACGAACAATTGGCACTGGAAAAATGCAACGAACTGTTTAAAACAAACGACTATGTAATATGCGTAGGTGGTTCTGGTCTGTATCTAAAAGCTCTTTACGAAGGATTTCATGCATTCCCTGATATTAAAGAAGGTACTCGAGAAAAACTGATAGATGAATTAGACACCTTAGGAATTGGCCATTTACAAAAAGAACTTCAAGAAAAGGATCCAGTGCGTTACGAAGCTTTGGATAAAAACAATCCACAACGACTTATTAGAGCTTTAGAAGTTATTCGAAGTACTGGCAAAACCTATACATCGTTTGTAAACATTGAACCTAAACAACGTGACTTTGATTTTTTAAAATTCCAACCTGAAATGGAAAGATCGATATTGTACGACCGTATCAATCAGCGGGTAGATCTTATGTACGACATGGGATTGCTCAAAGAAGTTGAAGTACTAAAGCCTTATTGGAACAACAATAGTTTAAAAACCGTTGGCTATAGCGAGAATATTTCATTTTTCAAGGGCGACTTATCGATTGAAGAAGCTAATGAACGCTTAAAAAAGAATACAAGAAACTTTGCAAAACGCCAGTTAACTTGGTTTAAAAAAGAAGGCTTTACTACGGTAAGTTCATCACAAGACATCCTCAGAATTATCTAGAATCGCTCTATATAAGTAATTTTTAAATCCTACGAAATCCAATCTCTGAAATGTGACGTTTCTCAGACATAGCATTGGAGATGAAGAAAAAAATAATTATAGTAGGACTTGGTTTCGTAGGTATGCTTACCATAGCCTCTACCGTATTGTTGTTGCATATCAACGATATGAACAAACGTAACGCAGCTTTCAATCATAGTAAAACCATTCAATTAGCCAAAATTACGTTTGAACAAGTACTTATCGATGAATATAAAACTGACATTCACGATGCTCTTGTCCATACCAATGGCTACAAGAATCATAGATACAGTGATGATGGAAAAAGCGTGGTATTTATGTATGACAAAAACCTGAACCCAAACAATTCAAGTTTTTTCCGCGAATACACATCTAAAACAATTTTAATCGATGGTCAGTTATATGAAGCCGATGCCAATTTAATGGCCAATGGTTGTCCAGTAATGGACAAGAATTCCATTTCATACAGAATTAGTAGCGGCTTTGAAAAACTAGCAGCAAAGCTTTTTTAAAAAACAACAACAAATAAAAAACAAACAACATGAAAAAATCAATGTTTAGGATAGGTATGTCTTTATGTGTAGTAGCCCTTTTAGCCACATCATGTAAAGACGATGACACAACGGAAGAAACTACAGCCACGCTGTACAGTAAATTAGGTGGAACAGAAATGGTTTCTGATCCTGCAAATGCCGGCCAAATGATTGAAGCGGGTACTTTAGGTTTAAGATCTGTAGTAGATAGTACTATTTTGGTAATTGCTGGAGATTCTGAACTAAACCCATATTTCGAAACACTATTAGGTGAACTAGGTGAAGGAAATACAACCGGTTTAGGAGCCTTAAGCCAATCTCTAACCGCATTCTTTGTATTTGCAACTGGTAAAGAAGGTGCTTCTTACTCTGGTTTGGATATGGCTACTGCTCATGACCCTTCAAAAAACACACGAATGGGAGCTTCTGAAGGAGATAAAATGAAAGTTAACAATGCCGATTTTGATGCATTTGTTGGGGCCGTAGTTGTGGGTGCACAGCAAAACAACGTTCCATTAGAATTAATACAAGAAGTTGGCGCTTTATTGGAAACCACAAGAGCCGATGTTGTTCAGCGATAGTTGTACCTGAATTGAAGAATTAAAAAGCATCCATTAGGGTGCTTTTTTTATATATAAAATGTACATTTGCCAGCACTTGCCCAGGTGCTGAAACTGGTAGACAGGCATGGTTGAGGGCCATGTGTCCGTAAGGGCGTGCGGGTTCAAATCCCGCTCTGGGCACATCTTTTACAATGAGCGCTAAACAAACATTTAAAAAGGATAGCCTTTTTACGGTAAAGGAAGATGATACTCTAATGGAGTACCTTCTTGTTGCCATATCCCACAAAAACAGAAACAACATCAAAGCATTGCTACGTCATCGCCAAATAATGGTGAATGGAGCAGCTCAAACTCAGTTCGACTACGAATTGAAGCCAGAAGATACGGTGACTGTAAAATGGAATAAATCTTCTGAAACGGAAGTAAGTACAGGCATCCGAATCATACACGAAGACAAGAACTTTTTTGTAGCACACAAAGATGCTGGTATATTGACTTACCCCGTAAAGCAAGATTCAAGTGCAAGTGTGTATTCAAAACTATTGCATTACGCTAAGCGTAAAAACCCAAAACTTAGATTATACCTAGTAAAGAGTTTGGATAAAGACAGTTCTGGATTGGTCATTTTTGCCAAAGGCGATAAGAACCAAACACCGCTTATTGAAGCCATTAATGCTACGGCTAGTTTTACCTATCACGCTGTTTTGGAAGGTCCTTTAACGAAGGGAACTAAAGGCGAAAATAGCATCCGAACTTACGAAAGTAAAGTGTTTAAGATGCACTTCACCAACGATCCAAAAGCAGACAAATCTGTTTGCGAATACGAAGTAGGTAATGCCAGTCAACAATACTCATCTGTTCGTTTTGTAACCAAAGGATCGGAAAGCAAACACCAAATAAGAATGCATGCACTTGATTTAGGTTTCCCTATTGTTGGAGACAAAAAATATGGTTCAATTGCATCGCCTATAAAACGTTTGGCTTTACACAGAAGCAGAATTACATTTGTAAATCCTTTTTCTAAAGTTGAAGAGAGTTACGATTGTGCAAAACCTAGAAAATTTAGCCGTTTAATCTAAATCAATATGTACTATTTAACTGTTATAGCTCTAGCACTTTTTTCAATTCTTGTAGAACGTATCTACAGAATAAACATGTTGTCAAGACGCTTGAAAAAGATCAGTATTTAAGCAAAAGCTTTTCTAGCTTTCACAATACGTTTACTCAATAGTTGACTCAACGCACGGGCTTCGTTGGTAGATATTTGTGGTGCAAAATCTATCTTTTTCCCTTTGTGGTAAAACGACACCATTTTTAATCCTTTCACCCAAAACCCACTGTAATAAGCACGGTTTAAAGATTTGTCTTTCATCGCCAAAACTTCCATGCGTTCAATGTTGTGAACAAAGTAGGTTTTCTCTTTAGGTTTGATGCCAGAAAAATTTCTTAGTATCAGTTTATCGTCTACAATTCGAATGCTCTGATAACCAGCCAAACGCCAGAAAAACATCTGCATAGCTTTAAAGAAATAAAAGGCCCAAAAGCATAAAAACACTAATACAAACAACTTGTATTGGCGCTCACCTTCTGAAAAAAGTTGTTGGATAAAATACCCCCCTACTAGCAGCCAAATAGTAGACCAAACAGCCAACACTATTTTCTCCCACCTTTGTCCTATCCCAGAAATAACAATAGATAGTTGGTCTTTACTGTCTTTTACAGATATTAAATCTCCAATAAACTTCATTTTACTAAACGGTAATATAATTCTTCATACAAAGGTAAAACCAAGGACAAATCGAATGTTTTGGCTTTATCTAAGGCTCCAGCACTTAATGTTTGATACAATGTGTCGTCTTGCAATAATTTGATCGCATTCTTAGCCATATCGTCAACATCTCCAAGGTTTGATAAATACCCCGAAACGCCATCTTCAACCACTTCTGGCAAACCGCCTGTATTTGTTGCTATAACTGGCACTCCAACCGACATAGCTTCTAATGCAGAAAGTCCAAAGCTTTCGCTTTCTGACGGCAATAAAAACAAATCGCTGATATGCAAAGCTTCGGTTGGATTTTTCAATTTCCCTAAGAAATGAACATCGCCACAAATACCATAGTCTCGGCACATCATTTCAATCTTATTTCTATCGGGTCCATCGCCAACCAAAAGCAACTTAGAAGGAACACTTTTTCTTACTTGCGCAAATATTTTAGCCACATCATCTACCCTTTTAACTGGACGAAAATTGGAAATATGCACCAACACTTTTTCCTCTGGAAGAGCAAATGATGCCCTTAACTCTATTGCCGATTTAGTGGCACTTTGGATTTTATCCATTTCCACAAAATTGGGTATTACATCAATTTCGCGGTTTACTTTAAAATGCTTGAACGTATCGTTCTTTAAACTCTCCGAAACACAGGTTACAGCATCTACCGAATTGATAGCATAAGATATAACAGGCTCGAAAGATGGATCTTTTCCTACCAAAGTAATGTCTGTTCCGTGCAGTGTACTTACTACAGGAATATGAATACCACTGCCTTTAAGAATGTTTTTCGCAAATACAGCTGCAGAAGCATGAGGTATAGCATAATGCACGTGCAACAAATCCAGTTTTTCATGGGTTACAACATCCACTAATTTGCTTGTTAACGTCAATTCATAAGGCGGAAAATCGAACAGCGGATAATCGCTTACACGTACCTCGTGATAATAGATATTCTTGCGCATAGAACCCAATCTTACAGGCTGCGCATAGGTTATAAAATGTACCGAATGGCCTTTCTCGGCTAATGCCTTTCCTAATTCTGTAGCAACTACACCCGAACCACCAAATGTTGGGTAACAGACAATACCTATTTTTAGTTTTTTCATTTAGCTTCTTGATACTCGGCATCAACTATAGCCTCGTAGATTAATTGTTGAATGTCACTACGCAAATTCATTCGGATAAGTTTTTTGTTATCCGCACTAGGATAAATTCTATTGCTTAAAAACACGTAAACAATTTCTTCTTCAGGATCGGCCCATGCAAATGTTCCTGTAAAACCAGAGTGGCCAAAACTCTTGCCCGATATCCCGTGGAAAGTAGGTCCAGGACCATCGTCTTCAACCGGTTTATCGAAGCCTAATGCACGTCGATTATCTTTATCCGTATAGCTTTTTGCTCGTGTAAAATATTCTATTGTACCGCGTTGCAACAATCGCTCACCTCCATATTCACCACCATTCAACAACATCTGCATGATGGTAGCTACATCTTGTGCGTTACCAAACAAACCTGCATGACCCGATACACCTCCCAAAAGTGCTGCACCTTGATCGTGTACATACCCTTGCAACAGTTGTTTTCTAAAGTTGGCATCGTATTCCGTTGGTGCAATGGTATTAGGCATTACTTTTTCTAATGGTTTGTACATCATGTGCGACAAGCCCATTGGCACATAAAAGTTTTTCTCAACGTAAGCATCCAATGTTTGATTGGTAATGGTTTCGATGATTTCTTTCATGAAATAAAAGGCAATATCAGAATAGGTGTACTTTTTTCTATTAGAAACTGATTCAGCCAAAATTCTATCGAATATCCATGATTTCATGGTATCTGATGCAAACATTCTATCGGCAACGGGCACACTAAATTGTTGCGAAGCTGATTCTCCAAAACTCCTGTCATGAAGGTCTTTATCGTTTACAAAATCTTGAAAAAATGGTATCCACGATTTGAATCCAGCTTGATGCATTAATGCGTCGCGAATGATAACATTGTGGTATTGAGAATCTTTCGGTATCCATTTTAAATAATCGCCTAGACCTGCGTCCAAATCAATCTTGCCTTCATCGTACAAACGCATGATGGAAATGGTAGATGCCAATATTTTTGTCAAGGACGCTAAATCATACAAATCGTCATTTTTAACCAAGCGCTTTTTATCGTACGTAAAACTCCCGTAGCTTTTGTTGAGAACTACTTTTCCTTTTCTACTTACAAAAATCTGACAACCTGGCATTGCCATTTTATCTATCCCAACTTGCACCAAGCTGTCTACTTTTGCCAACTTGTAACTGTTTACACCTACTTGTTCTGGCTTAACACTGTTCAATAAATTTCTAGCTTTCTTAATCTCTACTCCCGTTCCGACTTTAAATGTACCAGTGGAAATTGGCAATTTACCATTCAAAGTACGTGTACCAACAAGTGCTTGAGCCAAAACTTCCTGCTGCATTTTAGATTCGGTATTACCACATACTATGGCCGAATATATTGCTGGCGATTTCAAGTACTTCAAACCATATGGGTTGCCATTCCAAATGAATATGGTTTTGTTCTTCTGAGCAAGTTTTTCAATGAAAACGGCACTCTTTTCAGTAAATCCAAATCGTTTTGAAGGCGAATTGGATGTCATTCCGTAGTGAACAATGATCTCTTCGAATTGGTTCAGTTGATAATACAATCGGTACTTCTCTTCCTCGGTTGTAGAAGATGTCAACAAGAATTTTTCGGCAGAACCGTATTTTGCAATTTCGTCTTGAAACACATTGTTGACACGATTGATATACAATACCGCTCGTTTTTCTTGATTCAATTCCAGTGGTAAAGTATTGTCTTGATTTTTAACTACCGCTATACTAGCTTGATACAATTTATCCGCTATTTCGTAATACTTAGCATTGTATAATTCACTAGAAGAATACGTTTCATTCAATGGTTTGAAATCAAGCACACCGTAATAAGCTTTGGCTTGTAATATGCGTTTTACGTGCAGATTCAATTCTTCTTCACTCAATTCACCATTCTCAATTGCTGCTTTTATTTTCGCTTTTGCTTTAGGAACATCCTCAGGAAACAACAAAACATCGTTCCCAGCTTTTAAAGCCATCAAATCAACATCACCAGGTGCATAATACGCTGACACCCCTTTCATGTTCAAAGCATCGGTAAATGCCAAGCCTTCAAAATTGAAGGTATCACGCAATAAATCCGTTACGATGTATCGAGACAAAGTGCTTGCTTTGCCATCTGTTTTTAAGGCTGGTATGTTGAGGTGAGCCACCATTACCGACCCTACACCTTTATCAAACAATTGATGGAACGGATAAAACTCCACATCGTTCAATCGTTTTAGATTGTGTGCGATGGTAGGCAAACTCTTATGCGAATCGCTATCGGTATCGCCATGACCAGGAAAATGTTTTACACAGGACATAACGCCGTTGTCTTCCATTCCCTTAGCATATTGCCAAGCTTTAGTCGCTACATTTTTTTTGTCTTCACCAAACGACCTGTAATTGATTACTGGATTCTTTGGGTTTACATTGACATCGATAACCGGAGCAAAATTGACGTGAATACCCAAACGCTTGCAATGTTCAGCTATTTCAGCACCCATATTGTAAATCAATGTTGAATCTTTTATCGCTCCCAAAGCCATTTGACGAGGAAATTCTGGCGTATTTTTTAAACGCATGCTCAAACCCCACTCACCATCGATACCTATCATTAATGGCGTTTTGCTTAATGCTTGATACTGATTGGTTAGTTGAATTTGCTTTTCAGCATTATTTTGAAAAAATATCAATCCGCCTATATTTTCTTTCGAAATAAGACGCTCTATTTCAGCAATATGATCGGCATTTTTATTGGTGTACGCCGCCACCATAAATAATTGACCAATCTTTTCGTCCAATGACATTGCATCGAAAATCGAGTCGGCTTGTGCAGACGGAGCATTCCAAAAACCTCTTTTTTCTTGGCTTTCTTCCGTTTCATCGCCCCAATTTTTGACGTTATCAGACGGCTGGAATGAATAACTAGAAAATAGTAAAATGATAAGAAGTGCCTCGGCAAGGCTGAATCGATATTGGGTCATATGAATCACAAATTTATCAAAGGATATCAACACCTAGAGCGCGCTCCGAACTTTTTCTAATAACTTGCCGTTGAAAAGTATTGTGATGCAAGTAGGTAATTTAATTAAATCGTTTCGGTTAGTAAAGACAAAAGGCCCTAAGTCCTTTAATTACACACCTTTATACTACAACGAGAAAAAAGAAAGACTCGAAAAACGAAAAGAGATATTACAGAAAGTAGTCGATACTGAGTCAAAATTATCGGATGAGCAACGCGAAAGTTTGCGTGAGTTGAGCGATATACAATGGCGACGACCAATTTATAGAAGAGCATCGTTGATGTCGAGCCTTCGTTTTTTCATCATTTTGATGGCGTTGGTTGTGCTTTTTGTTTGGTTCTTCGTAAAATTCGGAATGTAGTTTTATGGACGGAGAAATTCGCATGCTACCCGATGCGGTGGCCAATCAAATAGCCGCTGGAGAAGTAGTACAACGACCAGCATCAGTAGTAAAAGAATTACTAGAAAATGCTGTAGATGCTGGCGCCAACGAAATTAGCCTCATCATTACCGATGCTGGTAAAACACTGATACAAGTTATTGATAACGGAAAAGGCATGGGGCCTGCCGATGCTAAAATGTGTTTTGAACGTCACGCTACCAGCAAAATTCACGAAACAGAAGACATTTTCAACATCATTACCAAAGGCTTTAGAGGCGAAGCGCTTGCTAGTATTGCTGCCGTAGCCATGGTAGAGTTAAGTTCAAGAAAAGCCGACTCTGATGTAGGTGAATGCTTGAAAATAGAAGGCAGCACATTCAAGGAAACTAAGGCAAAAAGTTGTCCCGTTGGCACCTCCATAGCTGTAAAAAATCTGTTTTTCAACGTACCAGCGCGACGCAAGTTTTTGAAAAAAGACAACGTTGAAAACCGCCATATAATTGAAGAATATTTCCGTGTAGCCATGGCACATCCGGATATAAAATTCACCTATACCCAAAACGGCAAGGCGCTGTACAACAACCCTAAGGGAAATCAAAAGCAGCGTATAGTACAGCTTTACGGTAAAAATATGGACGAAAAACTCGCTCCTATTTCCGAAGAAACCAATGTTTTTAATTTAACTGGTTACATCATCAAACCTTCGTTTGCACGTAAAACAAGGGGTGAACAATACATATTTGTCAACAACCGATTCATCAAATCGCAGTACTTACACCATGCTATCAATAGTGCTTTTGAAGGACTGATTGATAAGGATCAACACCCGGGATATTTCTTGTTTTTTGAAATGGATCCGAGCAGTATCGACATCAACATACACCCAACCAAAACAGAAATAAAATTCGAAGACGAAAAAACCATTTATCAACTCCTCCGAAGCATTACCAAGCGCTCTTTAGGCATGTACAACTTAGCTCCCCCTATGGACTTTGTAAACATGACCGAAATGGAATTCACACCTGTTAATGTCAGAGCTACACCTACTTCTTCCTCGAGTAGTTACACCAACCCTAAAAGCTTAAGCGATAGAAAAGATCCTTCTTTTGACACTCCCAACAAATCGTTTAAAACATTGCATCAAGAAAGCTTGGTACAATTAACAGAGGAAGAAGAAGCACTTTCGGAAACCATCGTACCAACAGAAAAACCTGAATGGATTAATCTGGAACCACAACTCGCGGTTCCGGCCGAATACAACAGTTTAATAGTACTTAACAAATACCTGCTTACGGCTTCGCCTTCTGGCATGATGTTGATTGATATAAAACGAGCCAAACAACGTCTAGTGTTTGAACAATTTACAAGCAGTAGCAACCAAATTTCAGCTCAAGGTGCATTGTTTGATGAATTGTTGCCCGTAAACAATCACGAGCAACAGCTACTAGAACCTTACCTCCCCACTTTGAAAGAAATGGGCATCCATTTAGAATCGTTTGGTAAAGACAGTATGGTAATTCGAACAGTGCCTACTGGCTTCAACATATCCAATATTTCAGACTTGTTCGACACTTTTTTAAGCGAACTAAAACACAGTGAAGACATCAATCCCGATAGTATTCGCGACATAATGGCAAAACGTTTGGCGTTGGCAAGCAGTTTGCATTTCACCTTAAAAGATAACGCGGAAGAAAAACAGGCTTTTTTAGAGCAACTTATGAGCTCTTCTAACCCGAGTACTTCGCCCTTTGGAAAAAATATTCTTAAGCAAATAGATGGTGCTTATCTCGATAAAATATTGCAATAAATGATTGACTTCAAACAAATTTTTGATACACGTACCGTAGTCGGAAACCTGCTTATTATCAACATCCTTGTCTTTCTGGCTCAGCTTGGTTTGGGCGGAATGGTTGGTGGTGACTTGGCCGATGTGGGTGGAATGTTTTATTTCGGATCGGTAAACTTCAGACCTTTCCAAGTATTCACACACTTTTTCATGCACGGTGGCTTCATGCACTTATTGTTCAACATGTATGCCTTTGTCATATTTGGCACAGCTTTAGAACGTGTATGGCAAGCCAAACGCTTTTTAATTTTCTATCTCGTTTGTGCCATAGGTGCAGCGGTTGTTTATCAAGGTTTCTTGCATTTTGAAGTCAGCCAGTTGGCTAGCAAACTAACCGCTTTAAACTTCACACAAGAAGATATTGATTACGCCATGGAAATGGGGAAAACCCGCGTAAATATCTCTGCTGAAGCGCAATCTTTGTTTCAAAAACTTTATCAAATCTATCATACACCCGTTATCGGGGCATCGGGAGCTGTGTTTGGCGTATTGTTAGGTTTCGGTATGTTGTTCCCTAACACCGAATTGATGTTGATGTTCGTACCTATCCCTATCAAAGCAAAGTACTTTGTAATAGGCTATGGAGCTATAGAATTGATACAAACTATAAACAATAACCCAGGCGACAATGTAGCTCACGTAGCTCACTTAGGAGGAATGCTGTTTGGTTACTTCCTCATTAAATTCTGGCAAAAAAGCAACAACTCATTTTATTGATGTTTCAAACATACTACAACCAATATTTCAAGAACGCCAATTTGGTAAACCGCATCATCATTATCAATGCGGCTATATTCTTACTCATCACCATCCTAGGTGTCATCATACGCTTATCGGGTGCTAGTGGTGGATCCAGTGTTATTTCTCATTACCTAAGTGCCAGTTCCGATTTTAGAAGCATGCTTTTTAGACCTTGGGGAATCATAACCTATCAATTTACCCATGTTGGTTTGTGGCATTTAGCATTCAACCTATTGGTTTTCCATTTTGTAGGGAATATTTTTGGTGGCACATTAGGTGAGCGCAAACTTCTGCCTCTTTACTTAATCGGTGGTATTTTGGGTTGGTTATTGGTTGCTTTAGTTTCTACTTTCTCTCCTTTATTTCCCGAAGGCGACATACCAATTATAGGGGCTTCGGCATCTGTTATGGCTGTTATGACTGCTATTGCTACTTACCTTCCAAACTACAAAGTCCGCATTTTCACATTCAGTGTAAGCTTGAAATACATTGCCTTGTTTTACATTGCTGGCGACTTGGTTAGTGTCCAAAATGGAGCTTCAAACATTGGTGGCAATTTAGCCCACTTGGGTGGTGCTGCATTTGGATTTTTCTATGCCCTTCAACTAAAAAAAGGCAAAGATTACACCGCAGGTTTTTCGAGACTATTGGATGCATTTTTTGCATTATTTTCTGGAAAAAGAAAACCTAGAGCGAAGAAAAAACCAAAAATGAAGATGCACAAAAACCAAGCATCAAATAACAAAAAGACTTCACCCAACAGCGATTTCAATCAAGAGGAAATCGACAGAATTTTGGATAAAATTTCTAAAAGCGGTTACGATAGTTTGAGTTCAACAGAAAAGCAAACGCTTTTTAAGGCAGGTAACAGTTAATTCTGTTGCTTCAATTTTACTTGCTTCAAATTCAACACATTCATAGCATCGCTATTGAAATTCAGCACTTCTGATTTCAACAAGTGGGTTACCTCACCATAATACAATGGTATTAAGGGCATATTATTGGTAGCAATGCTGTCTATATCCACGGATAATTTCTGACGATCCTCGAACCCAATAGTTTCACACAATTGCACATACAAACTATCTATTTCTGCATTCCCAAAATGGGTGTAATTAGGTCCATTAGGAGAAAAATTAGGAGCATAAAATAGACTCAAAAAATTCTCTGCATCGGGGTAATCGGCTATCCAACTTTTTCGAAAAACCGATGCTTTTCCTGTCGCTATATTGTTTCCTAATGCGGATGTAGGCTGAATATTGACCTTGACATTGAAACCCAAATCGGACCATGCATTTTGGACAAATTCACACAAATCGCTTTGTGCACTGGCAGCAAAAAGTTCTATTTTGCCATACGGACCTTCGCCAATTATTTCTAACAACATGCGCTTTGCTTCGTTAACATTGTATGTATAAGCAGGATGTTTTCCTCGAGTAGGCAAGAGTACATTGGGAACGACTCCATTTACATCCGCCACACCAATATTACCGCGCAATTGACTTATCAACTTGTTTCTATCTATTGCCATACTCAAAGCTTGTCGTACTTTATTGTACTTTAAAAATGGATTGTTGACAAGGTTAGAATCTAAATAGAATCCCAAATATTCGGTATACAAATACGGCACCTTTCGCAACACAAACTTGTTTTTGTATTGATCTTTCAAGGTTCCTTTTCTATTCAACAACTCGTCTCTAAATTCGCCAGTAAGCCCCGACACCAAATGAAATTGGCCATTGAGTGCAGACAAGAAAACGGCATTAGGGTCTTTCAAAAAACTAACCGAAACTGCATCTAGATATGGCAATTGCTGCCCTGATTTATCCCTTTGGTGATAGTGTTCGTTTTTATGCATCACCAAATTGACACGGTTTTCCCAAACAAAAAACTGGAATGGTCCCGACCCTATTGGATGAGTATAAAACTCTGTTGGATTATTTAAATAGGCTTGTTTCGAAATGATTTTAGCATACGGCATAGCCAGCTTGTACAAAAATGAAGCGTTGGCCTTTTGCAATCGTATTTGAACTGTCCTTTTGGTGTTATGGTAAACCACGTCTAAAGTATCTCCTACTCGAGCTACATCGTTCATAACCCAACGACCTGGTGAGGCTAAATCTGAATGGATTAAACGCTGTAAACTGTACGCTACATCTTCAGCTTCTAATGGCAACTTTTCCCCCTCAGCATTGGAGTGGAAATAAACGCCCGCTTTTATATAAAAAGTATATGTTTTACCGGCATCCGATACAGCAAACGAATCAGCTAAACATGGCTTCAGAGCAAGTAAAGAATCGAATTCAAGCAAGGCATCGTACAATTGATTGACCGCCCAAATATTTTCAAAATTGCGGGCAAAAGCAGGATCTAAGGATGTTAAACTCCCTACCTCATTGTAATAAAAAACGGATTTATTAGATGTTTCGTTTTGTGAACAAGCCGTTATAAAACAGCAAATAATAAGAGAACACAAAAAGTAAAAAGACCTATAAAAAGGCTGAATTTTCATTATCGAACGCTATTTCCAAGAATATCGGAACAAGGTATGATTCTTTTCTTTTTCCCTCTCTTTTTTGGATCACGAAAAGCGTAAACCATGGTTACTTCGTGTGCACCATTAGAGCTAGTTTGTATTAATCGTGAAACCGTTATATCGTAATTATAACCAATGTGAACAACTTGAAATTGATATCCTACATAGATGATTACTGCTTCGTTGTTGCTATAACCTGACTTATATGATTTTACGTTTGGCAACCCTCTATACCAAAGCCCCAATTCCAAGTCTTGATTGTGGAAATTAGCTCCAAACTCAAGTTGATCCCACTTTTCTTGATTCTTGTAATAAGCCCCTATTTTAAAGTAAGCATCGCTTCTACTACCAGTATATGTTCTTATGTAGAGATTGTACAGAAAGTAAGCACTGTAAAGTCTTTTAACACTGTAGGGTACACTCGTAAAACTCTGATTGGGTTCGTTCAAATGGTCGACAGCAGCACCAATTCTTAAATGACTCTTGGTATTGTTGTATTCAAAACCAGCTCCAAAATTGGCATAGTAAACAGAATTGGTTTCAAACTCTTCTATCGTATTGGGATCAAAATCACGAATTACCTGATCGGCAAACAATATCTTATCAAAGTTTACACTGCGGTTTGACAAATCAAATTTCGCACCCAATCGAATAGAATTGAACCTATCGAATACAGCTAAGAAAGAGTAATTAGCCCCAACATTGGTGAATTTTAAAGCTCCTGAACCCGCAATATCTTGAGCGAAGGTCAAACCAAAACCACTATTGAGCGTTTTACTGAATCGGTCAATAAAACCAGAATAGGTTTTGTAAGCTTCAGTAATGCCTGGCCATTGATCTCTAAAATGGATTCCAGCTCGGTTGTATTTTCCTGCACCTGCTAAAGCTGGATTGATGTACAAAGGATCGTTATAAAATTGAGAAAATTGCACATCTTGCCCAAGAGCCACAAAGCCCATCAAGCAAAAAACGATATGCATTATTCTTTTTCTCATTATTTTCTGAATAAAGTTACATCACCAGTTTTCGATACTTTGAATCCATCGGTATATGTAATGTTTAATTTCCATATATAGACATCTTGCTGAGCTAGTTTGCCTTTATAATATCCATCCCAACCAATGTTCAGCTGATTGGAAACAAAAACCAATTCACCCCATCGATTGAATATTTTGAATTCGTAATCGCGTACAAAATCTGTAAACGGATAAAACACATCGTTATCGGTAGAATTAGGGTCGTATTCACCCCCTTGATTTCCTCCTGGAGAAAAACCAGAAGGAACCACCAAAATGTAGTATGGATTTACTTTCAATTGCAATGGATATTGATCGGGACATCCATTGGAATTCAGAACATGCAAAATAGCTTGATAAGTGCCTGTATCGGTATACGTTTTCTCTGGATGCATTACAAACGACGTATCGCCATCTCCAAACGTCCAGTAAAATGAAGTGTATCCTGAGGCTAAATTGTAAAACTTAAACGTTGCATCGCGAAGAATATCTTCTGATTTATCGACTTCTGCATAGGCATCTGGACTATGATTGATTAGCACTTTGCTTACACTTGATGCCGTTGTTTTACAACCATACAATGTTTCGATTTCTACATAAACATTGTACTCACCTGCGTCAGGAAAATTTCGTACAAATACATTGCTCGTTTCCTCTAATACTCCATTTACAAACCACGAATAGGTTAACGAACCTGTGTTCTGGTTTATGGTATCTGCCAATATTAAATTATATGGAGCACAAGCTGTAGCTACAGTATCGGGCAATATATATTCCGGACGTTGTACTCCTGTAACCAATGCCGAATCTTTTACTTCGTTTCCGCAAACATCGGTAACTGTAAGTACATAATTGATTCTATTGTTGTTTGTGGTAAAAGTATAAGGACCTGTTGTAGTACCTATATTTGGTGTCCACGTATAGCTGTAATCACTTGGATCACTATCTCTAAAGTGAATAGCTTCAACTGTATACGAGTCGCCAAAACAACTGCTATCAGCAGCCAAAACATCCAAGCTGTCATCAAATATATTTTGAACAACAACTTGCAACTCTAATGGCTCTGTTTTACATCCGTTGGCATCAAACCCTTGGAAGTAGTAATTGGTACTTGTGGTAGGTGTTTCACTAACCGTAGAAGAATTATCCGGTCTGTGCGTCCAATGAAACGTATACGTAGGTGTACCTCCCGATATCGTTCCTGTTAAATTAACTGTTTGGCCAACACAGAAAGTACCTCCACCCACAGCAGATGCATTCAATAAATTAGGTTCGGATAAATCGATCGAATTCTGGTGGAAACATCCATTTTGATCTCTTACGATATAAGGATAAGATCCAGCATTTAAGGTAGTTGCTTTTAAAATAGTGGTATCTATAAATGCTCCGTTATTAAAACTGATGCTGTATGCAGGAGTTCCTCCTCCCTCAACGATGATACGTACACCGCCATTTCTTTCACCAAAACAAGCCACGTCATCTTTATCAACTGCTACAGCTAAAGGCACTGGTTCTTGGATAACAAACTCATGAGGATAAAGACATCCGTTTCTATCTTTCACTTCAATAAAGTGAAGACCTGCAGAGAGTCCTGAAAATTTACCCGTAGAATTTTGCGTACTACCATTCAGCGTGTAGGTATAATTTGGTGTGCCCCCTTGGGCTATAAAACCTACTTTTCCTGTACTGAGCCCTGCACAAGCTACGTCGGTAACACTTTTTGTTGCCAACAATACATTTGGTTCTACTAAAGCTATAGAATCTGAATACTGACATCCATTAAAATCTATTACATCAATGTAATACATCCCTTCTGGTAGATTGTCAATTTTCTGAGTATTCCCCGTACCACCAACATTCCATTTGTATTCATAAGGAGCTGTTCCTTTACTTGCAGTAGCTTCTACCCATCCGTTTGCATCCCCATTACATAGCGGTTGACCATAATCGTAATTTAATGTGATGTTTTCATTTGGCGCTAAAATTTCTACTTCTTTAGAAGCCACACAACCATTATCATCAATTACAATTACTTGGTACAATCCAGCTTTTAATCCTGTTGCTTTTCTTGTTGTTTGCGATAATTGATCGTTCCATTCGTATTTGTACGGTGCTCTACCCCCATTTACTGTGGCCAATGCCGTACCGTTTTCCAAACCAAAGCATAGAATATTTTGTTTTGCAATACTGATATCTATCAGTGAGTTGGGCTCGTCTATTCTAAATTGGATGCTAGCCGAACAATTGTTTTCATCAAAAACTTCAACCGAATAAGTACCGGCAGGCAATGAACTAATGCTATCTGCATTGGTTGCTGTTGGTGCATTCCATACATAGGTTAATGTACCCGTACCACCACTAACATTTACTTTAGCCCAACCATCGTTGTTGCCTTTACACTTCACGTTGCCTAACGTCATACCAAGTGTTATAGGAAAAGCAGGTCCGTCAATAACAATGGTTGCTTTATTGTTACAGGCATTGTTGTCGGTTACATTCACTATGAAAGTTCCTCTTTTCAACCCATCGGCACGTGCAGAAGTTTGCTCATTCGGATCGTTCCATTTATAAGTATACGGCTGTACCCCACCTGTAACTATAGCTCTGGCAAAAGCATTGCTATCTCCATAACACAATAAGTCGCTATTATCAAATACTATTTCAATATCACTAGGCTCTAAAACCGGAATAGAATCAACTAATTCGCATCCATTATTATCTACAACTGATAGGGCATATACCCCTTTAGGCAAACCTACAGCAGTGTCCTTTTGTTGAAGCAATATATCGTTCCATTGATAATAATATGGTGCTACACCGCCTGTAACTGTTCCGACAGCTTGTCCATCAGCTCCACCAAAACATTTGGCATTTAACGCAGACATATTCAACTCCAAATTTGAGGCTGGTTCAATTATAGACGTTGTAAATGTGCTTTCGCAACCTTGTCCATCTGTTATAATAACTGTTACCGTTCCTGTACCCAATGAATCTAAACTATTGCCCTTCTCATTGGCATCGGCAGACCAAACAAATTCGTATGGAGCTATGCCCCCTTTCACATTAAGTACAATAGAACCTGTGTTTTCTCCTTTGCAACGTATAGGCGAAACTTCTGCTACATATTCAATAGAATCGGGCTCGGAAATGACAACATTTTTGTTCACTTCGCAATTGTTGGCATCAACTATTCTTACACTGTATATTCCAGCAGAAAGGCTATTTAAAAACGGTGTAGAAGGATTAGAATTTACCCAATAACTATACGGTACTGTACCTCCAGAACCATTTAAACTCAAACTACCATCGTTGCTTTTATAACATGTTAGGTCAGTAGTTTCTACAACCGAGCTCAAGCTTGAATCTGGTTGTGTAATCGATATGGAATCAATTTTAGAACATCCATTATTATCAATAACGGTTAACAAATAATTGCCCACTGACAAATTGAATGCCGTATCGTTTTTCTGATTTAGACCATCATTCCAATTGAATTGAAAAGGAGCTGTACCCGTTACATTATTTGCCCAAGCAATAGCATCTTTATTTCCAAAACACAAAACATTGGAAGCTGATAGATCAAAATCCAAAGGATTCGATGGCTCTGAAATTTCAAAATTTGAAAGAATCGAACACCCGGCCTTGTCGGTAACTTCCACTTGATAAAGTCCAATATCCAAACCAGATACCGATACCGTATTTTGATTGATCGGATTTTTCCAATCGATAAAATATGGAGCAATACCACCGTTGATGACTAAAGTAGCCGTTCCGTTTGTGTCACTTTTACACTTTATATCGCTTGCATTTACAACTACAGACAAAGCATTGTTAGGTTCCGATACATCTACCGTAGATTGTATTACACACCCTTTAGCATCGGTAACAGTAAGAGTATAAAATGCGGGAGATAAATTACCGGCTGCGCCTCCAATTAGTGCAGCATCATGTGACCAAGAATACGTATAAGGTGTTGTCCCTCCAGAAACATAAGAAATTATGCGTCCATTGTTGAGTCCCTTACATGTTACATTCTCAACTTCAATTACCATGTTCAATTTACTTTGAGGCCCCTGAACACTTACAGTAGCCGTTTGGATACACAAATTGGCATCGGTAATTTTCAATTCGTAATTGCCCTTAGGTAAATTAGTTGCTGTAGGCGTGCTTTGGTTATTGACATCGTTCCACGAATATTGATACGCAGGCGTACCACCCGTTACCGTAGAGCTAATGGTAGCATCCGATTCTCCGTAGCATTTTATCTCTGTCGGAGTAAGTCCTATTGCTATTGGATTAGGACTATTGATCACAACATTTTCAGGTTGAGAACATCCTTTTGAATCGGTAACTGTAACCGTATAATTTCCCTCTCCTAAACCTGTTGCTCTTTTAATTGTTTGCCCATTGATATCGTTCCAAGCGTAATTGTATGGTGCTGTTGCGCCAGCTGCAAAAACCTCTGCTGTTCCATCCGTAAATCCAAAACACGAAACTTCAGATGCCGTTGAACTTAACGAAAATGGATTGGGTTCTGAAATCGTAATTTCTGTACTAGCCGGGCAGCCATCTCCATCAATAATATTGAGAGTGTATGTTCCCGCAGGAATATCTATTTGATCTTTTTGTGTTGAACCATTTGGCGACCAGCTATAGCTAATAGGCAAAACAGCTCCATCGGCATTGGCATAAATATTTCCATCGTCGGCTCCAAAGCAAGTAACGTCTTCGCCTATTAAAATCAATCCAATTTTTACCGTTGCAGTAATAATTACAGTTTCAAATGCTGAACATCCATTGCCATCGGTAACTGTTACATTATAAGTTCCTGGAGCTAATCCGGTTGCCGTTGGACTTGTTGTTCCCGATTGGTCATCCCATACAAAAGTATAGGGTGCTGTACCGCCATTCACCGATACCGAAACGATACCATTGTTTGAGCCTGCACACGTTTCTTCTTTAAAACCAATGGTTAATAGAAGTGGATTGGGTTCTGAAATTTGAATACTTGTACCAATAACACATTGATTGGCGTCAGTAATAACAACTTCATACTCGCCTTCCGGTAAATTGGAAACTATGCTTGATGTAGAATTGGACGGGTCATTCCATTGATACGCATAAGGTGGTGTACCTCCTGAAACTACAACGGATACTTCTCCATTTGTAGCACCACTACACGATGGATTGGTAAAACTAGGCACTAAACTCAACGCTTGACTAGGCTCTGTAACAACAGCTGTCGCAATGGAATTACATCCATTGGCATCGGTTACAGTAACATCATATGTACCGGCACTTAAATTTCTAGCTGTTGGTGTCTTTTGATTCAATGGATCGTTCCATGAATATGTAAACGGAGCTGTACCTCCATTAACTAGTACAGATGCCTCACCATCGTTTCCGTTTTTACATTTAACAGCACTGATGTTTAAACCTAGCGTTAAAGGCAAGTTTGGTTCGCTTATGGTTACTTCAGCTGAATCTTGACAGCCATTCTTATCTGTTATTACAACTTGGTATACACCGGCTCCCAAACTTGTAGCAATATCACTGCTTTGATTGTTTGGGTCGTTCCATTGGAAACTGTACGGTAATGTTCCACCTGCACCAAATGCTTGTGCTATACCATCCAAATATCCTTTACAGCTTACACTTTCTATTTCTTCTACTGTTACAGTAAGTGGAGCACTTGGCTCTGTAATTTCAAAATCAATAAATTGTGAACAACCATTGGCATCGGTTACAGTTACTCTATGAATTCCGGCCGTAAGATCATCGGTTTGATCGTTAATCGATCCATTAGGGCTAAACTGGTAAGTGTAAGGCTGTGTTCCGCCAGTGGCAAAAACCTTCGCAGATCCGTCGGCCATACCAAAACAACTTACGTGAGATAAGATAGAAACCGACAAGGAAATAGACTTTGAAGGACCTACAATTTCTATCGCCAAAGTTTCTGTACAACCATTGGCATCGGTTACGGTAACTCGATAAACTCCAACACCCAAGTTTGATGCTGTTACACCTGTTTGATTGTTCGGGTCATTCCATATATAACTGTAAGGGCCGGTTCCGCCTGATGCTATAACTGAAGCCGAAGCATTTTGCAAACCAAAACAAGTAACCGCTGTTTTTTGAGTTAAACTTATTGTCAATGGATTTAGAGGTTCAGTAACTACTACATCAGCACTATCCAAACAACCATTGGCATCTGAAAGCAATACTCTATAAGTACCTGCGCTCAAGAAATACGCTGTATCTGAAGTCTGATTGAAAAAATCGTTCCATTGAAAATTGTAGGGCAATACTCCGCCAGACCCCGTTGCAAAAGCGACTCCATCGTTGTTTCCGAAACAACTCACAGGTTTAGATTGAGCAGCAGTTACATCCACCTTGGTTGGAGTGTCAATAACAAATTCTAAAGTATCTCTACACCCGTTAGCATCTTCAATAATTACGTTATGATTTCCTGCAGGAATGGATGAATTATTTGGACCATTAGGAGCTAAGCCCGACGACCACAAATAAGTATAATCTAAAGTTCCACCATTGACTAAAACATTCGCTGTTCCTGAAGGCTCTCCAAAACACTTTACATCTGAAAAATCAAATAACTCTGCTTCAAGTGCAAATTCAGGTTGCTCTATGGTAAAGTCAATTTCTACATTACAGCCATTATTGTCTGTAACCAATAAGCTGTAAGTACCGGCAGGCAAGTTTTCAATCAACAATCGTTTACCACCGTTGATGTTCGATTCTGTAAATGTTACAGCGGTTAAAGGCGAAAGAACGTACGTGTATGGTAATTTTCCACCTGTCACATCCAACCTTAATATTCCTGTGCTTTCTCCAAAACAGGCAACATCAACCAAATTAAAAATGCTCGCTTCTAAAGGTGAAGGCGAATCTGAAACTACAACATCAATTGACTGCTGACATCCATTGGCATCGGTTACTGTTACAGAATAACTGCCCGAAAGCAAGTTGTAGGCTGTATCGGTTTTCTGACGAAAAACATCGTCCCATTGATACGTATAAGGTTGTGTACCACCGCTTACGGTTACATACGCTTTACCTGTTGCTGATTTTTCGCAAATAGCACTAATGGTACCTCCTATTAAAACCAACTCAGGCGGAGAAATTAGAGCAATAGTTGTATCGTATGCACATCCATTTTGATCTACTACATGTAAAGTATAATTGCCAGCTGGAAGATCACTATTTACGGCTTGATTGCTTCCATTTGACCATGTAAGTACATAAGGCGATGTGCCTCCCGTAATAGATGATTGTATAGAACCATCACTGCTCGAGAAACATTTTGGATTTTCGATTACAAAAACACCAGCCAAAGGACTGAGTGGCTGCTCAACAACAACATGAACAGAATCGGTACAACCATTGGCATCCTTTACATAAAACCAATATGTACCCGCAACCAAATCGGTAAAAACACTATCCAATCCAAAGGTAACCGCGTCTTGACTGTAGCTATACGCAGGAGTACCACCATGTGCAGAAAGCGTTACTGATCCTGAATTTTCTCCAAAACAAGCCACAGGAGTAATATCTTCATTAAGATCCAATGCAAATTCTGGCTCAGTGATTTCGAACACAACCGAACTTGTACACCCATTTGCATCTTTCACCAATATGGTGTAAAAACCAGCCTTAAGGCCAGAAAGCGTAGTATCGGAAGTGCTTCCATCTGAATTCAGTTGATATGTGTAAGGTCTTACTCCTCCAGAACCAGAATATGCGACATATCCGTCTTCACCGCCTTTACAACTTACGTTTCTCTGAACAACTATATCAATAGAAACAGGATCGGCGGGTTCACTTATTTCAACAGACGTTGTTGTGCTACAACCAACGGAATCGGTAACTACTACATCATATACACCTGCAGGCAAATCATTGGCTACGGTACCCGTTTGCCCTAAACTATCTGACCATTGAATATTGTAATCAGGAAAACCTCCAACAACACTAACTGTAGCTCTTCCAGAATTTTCGCCATTACACAAAACAGGGTCTACTACCGTTGTCAATGTCATCTCATTTGGAGGTGCTACGGTAATGGACTTCGATATCGGAGCACAATTGGCTCCATCGGTAACGGTGACAGTATAAGTGCCTCCGCCAGCCATAATTTCATCGGTTGTTTCACCCGTGTTCCAAACGATGTTATACGGTGGTGTTCCACCCACAATGTTCGCCTTCAATCTTTTTCTATCGGCATCCGTACAAAGTACAGTAGTGTCCAATTCGAAACTAATTACAGCGGCATCGGTAATGTTAACCCTAACAGTATCGCACACATACAAAGGGTCGCAACCTCCAATGTTGTAACCACAAACGGTATAGTCTATATAATCAGGTAAAATTCCATCAGCTACAAATTCAACATTTGGGCATTGAAATGTGCAATTCAATAAGTAATCGTAATCGCCTTGGTTTCCAGGGAAAATACTTGTCCAAGACACATTTTCGTTTGAAAAACCAACGGATGTCAATGAATCTCCACATCCTTCCTGCAAAGTAATGTCTGGTCCAGCAACAGGTCTTGGCAAACTTTTAATACAATAAACATTGTCGTTTTTACCAGGTTTACAAAACGTAAGATAAAACGGTCCTTCACCTTCAAGGCATAAAGGATCTCCAACGGGAGTTTTTACACCACAATCAATTTGATAATACAAAGCCCCAGATGGCTTTGCTCCTACGCAAACATCGAACTGAATAGCTTGTGCGTCTTTATCCAAATAAATCTCAAACTGAACACAAGGTGCGTTTTTAGCGGCATCGCAACATTTTCCATCGCGTTCTACATCTGGGGTAGTGTATGTAGAATCTGGATTGCCTCTTAAGTCAACCAAAAAAGTTGGAACATCTGAATCGCAATAACTAGACTGTGATTTAGCATAACCACAGAAAACAAAGAGGGAAATAAAAAGTATTATAATTCTGGGCATGATGAAATATAACAGAAAGCTCCCATTAAATCACAATAATTGCAAAATAAAAACGAACAAAAAGACGCTTCACCAAAATAATACTTCGCTACAACAAAAAAAGGCGATGAAATTCACCGCCTTTAATTTTGTAATAATGTATCAATTATAGTTCAATTACCCCATAACATCCAATGCCTGAGAAATATCGTGTATAAGGTCTTGCGCATCTTCAACCCCAATAGAGATACGCACTAAGTTTTCGCCAATTCCACTAGCTATTTTCTCATCAGCAGGTACTACTGAATGCGTCATAGAATACGGGTGTTGAGCTAAACTTTCTGTACTACCCAAACTTACTGCTAACTTTATCAATTTGGTAGCATTCAAGAATTTAAACGCCTCGGCTTCCCCTCCAACTACATTGAAAGAAATCATGGCTCCAACACCGTTGCATTGTTTTTCAATCAAAGCTTTTTGTTGCTCATTTTCTGGTAACCCTGGAAACATCACCTTTTCTACTTTAGGGTGTTTTGCCAAGAAATTAGCCACTTCAATAGCGTTCTCTTCTTGTTTTTTGCAACGGATAGAAAGTGTTTCTAAACTTCTAGAAATCATCCAAGCAGTATGCGGATCTATCATTCCTCCGAAAAGCGAACGCATCTTTTTTACCAATAGCATATCTTCTGAAGAACCCAAACAAGCTCCGGCAACCAAATCAGAATGACCACCAATGAATTTAGTCGCTGAATACAAAATCAGATCAACACCAAATTCTTTTGGATTTTGCCATACAGGACCCATGTAGGTATTGTCCATCGCAACACGCACTTTTTTATCTGCAGTACTGTATTGTTTTGCCAAATTGGTACACGCTTCAATATCGATAACGGTATTTGTTGGGTTCGCAGGCGATTCAGTAAAAATCATCTTCAATGAATCGGCTATGCCTTCTTTTTCAATAAGAGCATGTATTTCATCGGGACTTAAAGTATAATGGAATGGCACCACTTTAATACCAAAGCCTACTAGAATGTACTGAATGAATGCGGTGCTTCCTCCATACAATGGCACGCTATACAATAACGTATCACCCGGCTTAAGAAATGCCATAAACATCGCTGAAATGGCCGACATTCCACTAGAAAACAAAGCCGCTTCGTCTGTTTTATCCCAAACACACAATCTTTCTTCTGCAATTTGAGCATTTGGATTGTTTATACGGCTGTAAATCAATCCTTCCTTTTCACCTTCGTTTGGTTCTTTCAAACCATACCCTAATTCAAAGAAACGTTTCCCTTCCTCGGCTGAGTTAAAAGCAAACGTACTGGTTAAAAAAACGGGTGGTTTGATCGAATTTTCTGACCAAGATGCATTGTACCCGTGGGACATCATTAAACTTTCTGGCTTCATAGGAATGATTTACTTCAAATGTCATGATAATATTCATTAATAACCACTAAACCATAAATTATAGAACATATCATTGAAAAATTAAACGCATAAAAGAAAAATATTCTTTTTAGAATTTTATTTACTAAGATTGACAGAACAAATGTTTTGAGATGAAAACCATTAACCTTGACGAAATAGATTTCAAAATTCTGCGATTACTTGAAAAAGACGCTAAAATGAATCTGAATCAATTATCCGAACGATTGAATCTTTCGAGAACTCCCATTTACCAGAGAATCAAAAAACTGGAAGACATGAAAGTTATTACGGGTTACCATGCTAAAGTAGACTACAGCATAGTGCAACCTCAAATCAAGGCTTATGCTTGGATATCGATTTCTCGACACACCGACCCTACCATTCAAGAATTTGAAAAAAAAGTAATTCTTCTTCCTCAGATTTTATCCTGCTCTCACGTGAGTGGCACAAAAGATTATTTATTGGAAATAGTGGTGGCCGATTTAGCCGATTACAGAAATTTTATCTCAACCCAATTGGCTGAAATAAAAGTGATTGAAAATATAGAATCGAGCTTTGTGCTTAAAGAAATAAAAGCCAAACTATAATTTGAACGACTCCCAAGCCAAAGTTTTAATTCGCCATTGGCCAGCTACATAAATAAAGGTGTAAAAATTAACGCCAGTTTCTATTGCTCCGGTAGATTTCACTGTGGCTTTAAACTCCTCTTTAACGATTGCCATATTCGGCGTTGTCCAGATATCTCTTTTCAACGCTTTTTCCTCAAAACCATTTTTGGTATAAGTGTCTACAGCTTTGAATTGCTCTAAACCAAAACTATAACTCACAGACTTTCCGTTGCTTACCCCAACCATAGTAAGCTTAGCATCGGGAATAAAGACTTTATCTACAACACTCCAATCCACTTCTACACCTTGATCTACCGAAATGGCATTAAGCAGTTTATCGCATTGCGCATAGACCTTCGAACGTACAGTATCGGACTGTGAATACGCAGTAAAACTGAGAAATATTAAAACAACATTAATTAGACTCTTCATAAATACCTTCGCGTTTTGCTTCGAATACACCTTGGCGAGTCGCAAACAAAATACGGTTGCTTTCTATGATCATGCCCGTGCCTTCGAATCCTTCAACACCATCTACTTTAAGCTTTTGGCTTTGTACAGTATTCCCCACCAATTTGTGACTAAACAAACCTTCTATACCACAGTCTGAGTATGAAAAGAACTCTGTACCATCTGAAAAGAAACTTCTTGAGCAATTGTCCAATGTATCCAACAAAGGGAAATTATTCACGGTTGTCCAACTATCGCCATTGTTTGATGATAAGTACAATCTATTTACGGTTGAGTCTTTTACTACTGCAGCTAAGTTTCCTCCATGCAGAAAGACATCCATGATGTTATTGCCTAGCAAAGTTTTCTTCGAAGAACTTCTTTCAACTTTATACAAGCCTGAGTTGTTGGTAATGAAAAAGAACGCATTTTTAGATTGCACAACTTTTTTAAATGCCGTTTCATCAGCATCCAAACCTGTCATATCTCCTACTGTACCTGTCTCACCTAAAAATACAGGCAAAGAATCGGCTACATCACCTACTACATTCAAATAAGCATAAGCCAGTTTTTGTTGAAATGGTTGATACAATGGAACAATCATCTCATTAAACTCATTTACCATGATACCATCCGAATGTTTGTCGGCAATTTGATAAACAAAACTAAAACCATTGATACCAATATCAGACAATTTAGCAACGGCTTTGGTTCTTTCCACTGCATTTAGTTTGGCTATATAAATACTATCGCGTCCAACGTAAGCCATAGTATTATAAGCAAATCCTGGTGCAGCACCATTGGGTAAATAAGAATAGCTTCTAGGAGTTGCCACTCTATTTTCTACACCACCCACATTGGTCAATATGCTTTCAGAAAAGCCGATGTAATACTCCGATCCAATTTGAGTCGCATTGATAGCATTGTTACCTGCTCCCAGATATACCGGACTCCAAGTTGTGCTAATAAAAACGTCGTTGTTTACTATTTTCTCTTTAGTACATGCTAACATTAGAGCACATACAGCACTGAATAAGATGAATTTTTTCAAGATTTTTTTGGCTTAACCTTTTGACGGTACACCACAAATAAAAGCAATTTTAGCCAATTAAACTGAGCGACACTCGCCACTCCGCTTTTACACAATAGGGTTAAAATAGGAATAGCAAAAGGTGACAAAATCAACAGCAGAATGTGCAATTGCTTTTTCTTTAGTTTATCGTAAACCGATAGCAATCTCACAAATTCAGAAAACCCCTCACCGCGCAATGCATGGAGCTCGGCTAAGTTTTTCAAAGCGCTTTTGGTTTTGTCAATAAACTCAACATTGGTATCAATGTAAGCATGCATAACTGGGTTATCGATATGATCTACTGGCACTCTTTTGCGCTTAAACTTAAAAGCCATCAAAGTATCTTCGTGACCGTACCCTTTGACATGAGTAGCAAATTTGAATTTCTCAAAAATATCGCGGCGTATGATGAAATTGTTGGTCTTAAAATGCTCGTACGGATACTCTAGTCGATCAACAAAATCTTTTTGCTCAACTTCATTGGCGTACTTAAACCGCAATTCTCGGCCTTTATCAACTTTAGCAGGAATCTCCATTCCACCACAGGCCACACGGGTTCGGCTTGTGATAAAATGCAAGTAGCGCATGATAAAATTGCTACGCACCATCTCAGAATCGCCATCCAAAAACAATAAGTATTCGCCAGTAGTTTTTTCTAAGAATTGATTTCTAATTACCGAACGACCTTTGTTTTTATAATTTTCAAAGTAGATGTGTTTTTCAAGTAATGCCTTGTTTGTTTCCTTGAATTCCGGATCAGAACCATCATCAATGACTGCAATTTCAACATCTGGAAGTTTAGAAATCTGTAGTTCCAAACTTTTAATCAGCCTTTCGATGTTTTGGTTGAACACCGGAATGCAAATACTTAAAATCATTGATTTGGTTGGCTTTAGGCCTATAATTTACAAGCCTTTTGTTTTCGAATGCTAAGATAATGCGCTATTGCCAAAGAAATGGCAGCTGCAAAAGATATAAATTGAAAAGCTTCGTGTTTTTCCTCTAAAAAAACAGCTAATAACAAGGCCAACAATGATACCACCATGCCAACAACTTCATTGCTACGTTTGTCAGCACTGTTGTAAACACTAATGGCTACAGCTATTACGCTTATGCACAAGAACACCAACTCAATAGGCTCTGCCAAGTGCAAAAACGGGTAAAAACCTATCAGAATAGGAAATGTAGCACAATGCACTAAACATAGCATAGAACTCAAAGCCCCAATTTTATCACTATTTTCGAACAATCGTTTTACCATATTTCTGCTACAAATATACGTGCAGAATTTTGCTTTTGCAATACGATTGCAAAAAGAATGTTATGAATTTTGAAAACACACTGAAAAACAGCGGTTTACGAGTAACCCAACCTCGAATTGCTATTTTAAAATTTTTTAATGCCTCTAACCGCAGTTATTCTTTGCCTGAATTGGAAGAAAAACTGAAGGTAAATATGGATAGAGCGACCATTTATCGCAATCTTTTATCCTTACATAAAAACGGCATTTTACATCAGGTAAAAGACAGCAACGGTGTAAACAAATACATTCAAACAAAACGAGACATAGCGGGTAACCACGCCCATTTCATTTGTTTAAATTGCGGCAAATTAGAATGTCTAAACAACATGCTTATCAACACTCCTAACTTACCAGAAGGCTACGTACTAAAACGGCAAGAATACTTAGTAGAAGGCCAATGTGGGCACTGCGCTAATTTGTAAACGATAGCTTATCGAGCAATACAAAAGGATCTATTTCTCGTGGTATGGCATAATCGTACACTTTGCCATTTTCGTCCACAAATATTTTTTGAAAATTCCACGTCATTTCAATATCCAAATTGCCGTTGTTTGATTTTTGAGTGAGATAGGCATACAATGGCGAAGTCTCAACAATTTCGGCATTTTCCGCTTTAGGAGGATGACTCAAATACACCTTATCGCACACGTACATTTTCTCTAAAATCGGGAATTCGACACCGTAATTTTTTTGGCAAAAACTAGCGATATCTTCTGCTGCACCAGGTTCTTGTTTTAAGAAATTATTAGCAGGCACCCCTATTATGGCATACTTGCTTGTATCCAAATCGTTGTACATAGCTTGTAATTGTTCGTATTGTGGTGTCAATCCGCATTCGCTTGCAACATTCACTATCATCAGTCGCTTACCTTTATAAGGAGCCCAATCAAAATTGCTGCCATCCAATTGTTTTACGGATATTTCGTACACACTCTCTATCATCCTTTTTTCTTTAGAATTTGACTTCGTTTTAACTTCTTTGGTGTTTTCTCCACATGCTATAACAAGTATAGACAACAATAAAATTACACCGAAAATGGGTTTCATCATACCACAAATATAAGTTAGCGCATACATACTATATTCGTGCAATGGTTTTACAACAGCACAATATCGACTTCCTTAAAGCAATAGCTAGAAACAACAATCGCGATTGGTTTATGGCCAATAAGGATAAGTACGAAGCTGCACACCAAAACTCAATTGAATTTGCTGAAGCCGTACTACAAGGATTGCAAAGTGTAGATGAAATTGAGACGGCATCGGGTAAAAAAAGCTTGATGCGCATTTACAGAGATGTGCGTTTTTCGAAAGACAAAACACCTTACAAAAACAATTGGGGTGGTGGCTTTAAACGCGCTGGAGAAAACCGAAGAGGGAGTTTTTATTTCCACATAGAACCCGGCAATAGTTTTGTTGGTGGTGGCTTCTGGAACCCTGAGTCGGATGATTTGAAACGCATACGTTTGGGCATTTCCTTGCGTCAAAACGAATTTGAAAAAATCGTTCTTAGCAAAGAATTCAAAGCTGTATTTGGTGAACTACAAGGGGACAAACTAAAAACTTGTCCAAAAGGATTCGATAAAACCGACCCTGCACTTAAGTGGTTGCAACACAAACAATTTTTAATCTCAAAAAAATTCAGCGACAAAGAAGTATTGAGTCCCGACTATGCAAAAAAAGTAACTGAAACTTTTGAAGCCATGTTGCCATTTTTCAATATCATGACAGAGTTTTTAACCACTTCGCCAGATGGTGAATCGTTACTATAACGCTACTTCATATCCAATATAGCCTGACCTCTTTGGGCATGTTTTCTATTGGTTTTTTCGTTCTTCCCAATTGCATAAATAACAGGAATGGTTAACGATGCGTTCGGGAAACTATAATACGTTTGATTTTTTCCTTGCAGTGGTCTTTCTAATATGACTTTACGTTTCCCATCAATTATTGCAGCCGAGGTTATTTTTATGCTCGAAGGCAACAGTTTGCCTTGATCTCGTCCGTCTAAAAAACGTTCTTCTACTCCATTTATTGAAACCAGTAAAGCATAGCTTCCTTTCATTTTTTCTTTGCCAAATCCAATGGCAAACCAAGTTTCTACTGGTCCAACCATGGTTACACGCACAATTTCATTTTCCGGAAAAACTTGAACAGCTACTTCTATTCCTCCATCTTCTATCGAAAGTTGACCTGAATATTTTTGTGCTTTCAATGAAACAAAACACAGACAAGCCAAAAGCAGTTTTAAAACATTCCCCATAAAAGCATCTAGTATTGAGGCACAAATTAAGTTTTGTGCGTAATTAGTTCGAGTTCTTGCCCCTTTCTTGCAAAAAAAATTTTCATTTTAGCCTATTCTGAGTAAGCATTAGCAATGAATCAAGAAAAAGCACTTTCAATATTAAAATCGGGTCAAAACGTGTTTTTAACTGGTTCTGCAGGTGCCGGAAAAACCTACATCCTAAACCAATACATTACCCATTGTAAAGAACAAGGACTTGCCATAGCGGTAACGGCATCTACAGGCATTGCGGCTTCGCATCTTAACGGGCTTACCATTCACGCCTGGTGCGGTATGGGCATAAAAGATACTATTGGATCGCGAGAATTATTGAGCATTACCAACCGAGGGCACATCAAAAAACGTGTGCAAAATGCAGCCGTTCTCATCATCGATGAAATATCGATGTTGCACAAACGACAACTCAACAACATCAACACCATACTCAAGCATTTAAGAGAAAACGAAAAGCCCTTTGGCGGAATGCAAGTAATCTTGTGTGGTGATTTTTTTCAGTTACCGCCTGTTGGTCAATACGGAGAACTAAGCCGTGACAAAATGGCATTTATGGCTGAAGCATGGGTAGAACTAGATTTGAGTGTATGCTATCTTACCACACAATACCGACAAAAGGCCGACGAGTTGAGCAACATCCTCAACGCCATTAGAGATAGAAGCTTCAGCGATGTGCACATCAATTGGCTTAATGATTGCTCTAATAATGAAGTTGATTCGGCTACCATACTCTATACTCACAATGCCAATGTAGACGATGAAAATCAAAAAAAATTGAATGCTCTTAAAGGGAAAAAAGAGAAATTCAAATCGTCAGGTAAAGGAAACAAAACCTTATTAGAAACTTTAAAACAAACAGTACTCTGTCCTACCGATTTGGAATTAAAAATTGGGGCGAAGGTCATGTTCATCAAAAACAACTTCGATAAAGAGGTTGTAAACGGGACACTTGGTACTGTAACCGATATTAGCGAAAGCGGCTGGCCTATGGTAAAATGCACCAACGGCAATATAGTTGAGGCCGAACCAGAAACTTGGAAGGTAGAAGACGAAAACGGTAAAACTTTGGCACAATACGAGCAAGTTCCGCTAAGATTAGCTTATGCCATTACGGTACACAAGAGTCAAGGTATGACTTTGGATGCTGCACAAATAGATTTAAGTAAAACCTTCGAAAATGGTCAAGGTTACGTTGCTTTATCCAGGTTGCGTAACCTAAAAACACTAAAACTAAATGGTTACAACCTAAAAGCATTGCAAGTAGATGGATTGGTTTCTAAAGCCGATCTTAGATTTAGACAACTAACAGAAGTTGCTGCCAACAAATACACCGATAAAGAATTGGAAACTTTGAGCGCTAATTTCTTGAAAAAGTACGCCAATGCTAAATCAAAGAAAAGCAAGCAGGCCGCATCCAAAAAGAGCACTTACGATTTCACGCTAGAAATGGTGAAAGAAAAAAAGCCGATTTCAGAAATAGCCAAGGAGCGCGATTTACAAGAAAACACCATCATTACACATTTGCAATCCATTAAAAGTATCTACCCAGATGTAGACCTCAGTTTTTATGCTCCAAACGAGATGCATTTAATACTACTTAAAGAAGCTCAAGCTATTTTGAAACGGGAAAACAAAAACGAGAAATCGTTGAAATTGCTTCACGAAATGATGGACAAAACCTTGAGTTACGATGAAATAAAACTGGCTTTAGTATTTGTATAAATGAACAGCAAAGCATTCGACATCATTATCGCTGGAGCGGGCATGGCCGGTATAAGTTTGTGTTACCGTGCTTTGAACTCAGGTATTTGGCGAGGTAAAAAAATAGCCATAATTGATCCTAATTTCAATGCCAAAGACGATAAAACCTGGTGTTTCTGGGAAAATAACGAAGGCCCATTCGAAAACATCATATATAAAAAATGGAAAGAGCTTCAATTCTTCACCCATTCGGGTAAAAACTTAACGCTGGATAATGGTGATTATCAATACAAGATGCTCCGCAGCATCGACTTCAAAAATCATTGCATCGATTTTTTGAAACAACAAACCAATGTCCATTTTATTGAAGATACTATAATAGAACACGACGGCAGCAACAACAAAGCTGTTTTCAGAAGCAGCACTACCGAATATCAATCGCTGATTGGGTTCAACAGTATTTTCGAAAAGCCTGACATCATAGCAAAACAGAATTACTATTTACAGCATTTTAAAGGCTGGTTTATAGAATCTGCTGCACCCGTTTTTGATAAAAAAAGCATCCATTTAATGGACTTTAGACCCTCTCAGAAACATGGATGCACTTTCATGTACGTATTGCCCTTGTCTGAAAAAAAGGCTTTGGTAGAATATACCTTATTCACAAAGAATGTGTTGCGCGATGGCGAATACAACTCTGCTTTAGAAGACTTCATAACCCAGCAATTGGGAATAAAAGAGTACCGAATAAACCATACTGAAAAAGGCGTTATTCCTATGACGGATGCTGTTTTTAATCGATTTGAAGGCAACATCATCAACATTGGAAGCGCCGGCGGCGACACCAGAGCCAGTACAGGTTACACATTCAAAAACACACAGGATACCATTTCAACCGTCATAGAACATTACAAAAGGTCGAAACTTGATATCCTGCCTACAATCAAATTCAACACCAAACACCATTTATTGGACAGCACCATTTTGAAAGTATTTGAAGATGGCAACTATCCTCCGCACGAAATATTTGAAGATTTGTTTTCTAAAACTTCAGCAAAACATATTTTCAAGTTCTTAGATGGCACATCTAACTTAGCCACCGATGTTAAAGTCATGAAATCGCTCCGAGCGAAATATTTTACTTTGGCTTTTGTTCAATCCATCAAACAACACTTCACTTTGCGTTCACGTTAAACTTGTCGTTATGAAACTCATATTATCATTATTTCTATCACTCATTTTGTCTTCATCTGTTTTTGCTCAGAAAAAAAAGAGTGACGATAAAGAAGAAAAAAAAGCTAACTATTTATCGGAAGTACTTAAAGCTACTTACGCAGATACTGGTTTGTTTCAGATATACAAAATTGACGACAAATACCATTTCAGTATCCCAAAAACAGAACTGGGGAAAGAAATGCTTTTGGTAACACGCATTGCTGAAATACCGGCCAATTTAAATCCCTATTTAAATGCGGGTTCTAAAGTTGGTGAACAAGTAGTGTATTGGCAAAAAAACGGGAATCACATTTTACTTAGAGCCAAGTCGTACCAAAACGTAGCCGAAGACAACGACCCTATTAAAACGAGCGTCGACATCAACAATTTCGAGCCCATAATTGAGCGTTTTGAAATAAAACAAACATCGGATAACGAAAACTTTTACCTCATCGAAGTCGATGGACTTTTCAATAGCGACACCAAAGCATTATCGGCGTTTAATAGCGACAGTAGAAAAAACTACAACCTTGGGAGTTTAGATAAAGGCAGAAGTTTTATCGAACGCATTGCATCATACCCTACCAACATTGAAGTAAGGCATGTAAGCACATTCAGCTTAAGCAAAGCCAAAAACAAACAAGAAACAGCCAGTTTATTGATGGCTCAGAGTTTTTTATTGCTTCCCTCCGACTTGATGCAAAAACGCTATTATGACGAGCGTGTTGGTTGGTTTCATTACACACAAAACAATTACAGCAGCGATGCTTTAAAAACCGATACCAGAAGTTTCATCAAACGATGGAGATTAGAACCTAAAAACCCGCAAGCTTATGCTCAAGGGCAATTGGTAGAACCTATTAAACCAATAGTTTGGTACATCGACTCAGCAACACCCGAAAAATGGCGCAAGTACTTCAAACAAGGAATTGAAGACTGGAACGCTTGTTTTGAAATGGCTGGTTTTAAAAATGCAGTGCAAGCCAAAATGGCTCCAACACCAGAAGAAGACCCAGAATTCAGTCCCGAAGATGCACGATACAGTGTGGTTCGTTATGTAGCCAGTACGACAAGAAATGCCATGGGTCCATCCGTAGCCGACCCAAGAACAGGTGAAATTCTAGAGTCTGACATCATTTGGTATCACAATCACTTACGCAGCTACCGCAACCGCTATTTATTAGAAACAGGGGCTGCAAATCCCAAAGCACGTTCGCTGAACACACCAGAGGAAGAAATAGGTGAAATGATGCGCAGAGTAATTGCACACGAAGTTGGTCATGCTCTTGGCTTACCTCACAACATGAAAGCCAGTGCAGCATATCCAACCGATTCGTTGCGTTCGGCAGATTTCACTCATAAATACGGCATTGCTAGTACCATTATGGACTATGCCCGCTACAATTATGTTGCTCAACCAGGTGATAGCAATGTGCGTTTTGTTCGTCAGATGGGACCTTACGATACCTACTCTATTGGCTATGGTTACAAATATTTGAGTGGCGAAAACTATGAATCTGAAATTCCGATTTTACAATCGTGGATTGAATCGGTTGAAAACAATCCTTTGTATCAATTTGGAAAAGGATACGACGGTGTAGACCCCGATTCTCAAACAGAATGCATTGGAGACAACAACATCACCGCCAGTGAATATGGACTAGACAATTTAGAAATAGTGGCAGAAAACATTGTGGAATGGACCAATACAGATGGAAAAAATTACGACGATTTAGAAGAGCTCTACAAAGAGATGATCGTTGTGTATTATCGCTATGTAAACCATGTTGTAAGCAATATTGGTGGGGTCAACATCCACCTAAAAACCAGCAATCAAAAAGGCGACGTTTACACAGCTGTAGATGCACAACAACAATGGGATGCTCTGCATTTTCTTAAACACAGATTCTTTGAAACGCCCGAATGGTTGATTCCTGAAGATGTGGCTCACAAAATTTCTCCATATGCTTTGCAAAACACTTTTTCTCGTCGTCAGAAAGCCATTCTCAACAAATTACTCGATAGCGAAAGAGTAATGCGTTTACAAAACCAACACGAATACAACGACTCCTTACCTACCCTTTTTGATGTGTTGGAATCGGTTCAAAAATCACTTTTTTCAGATGTTTATTTCAATGGAAAAAGCAATGTTAATCTTCGTTTGTTGCAAAAACATTATGTCGATAAAATGATCGCCATCAGTCAAAACGCAAAAGGATATACCGATACGGATGCTCCCGCCATTGCATTTGAATTGTTACTTGAGCTGCAAAACAAAATAAACAAAAGCGGTAGCAACAACACTGAAGAAGCTCATTTCGAATATCTTTCAAACACCATAGAACAGGCTTTAAAACCTTAACAAATTAGTCATTGCATGCGCTTTCCAAATCCACTTAGCTTACTCGATATTGTTCCTGATACAGGGCTGAAAATTATCGGTAATGAGCTCGACCCCCACATACTGGAGAAAGCGTACGATGCTGGATATTTCCCGTGGAACACATATCCTGACGAGATGTTGTGGCACTCTCCCGAACCTAGATTTGTGTTGTTTCCTGATGATTTGAAAATTTCAAAATCTACACGAAAACTATTTCGCAACCCTGACTTGAATTTCAAGATGAATCAAGATTTTGAATTGGTTTTACAGCATTGCGCCAACATCCATAGACCAGGACAAGATGGTACATGGTTGTACGAATCTTTGCAAGCTTGTATTTTGGAATTGCACAAAAAAGACAAAGCCCTATGTGTAACGGCTTACATAGGTGATGAATTGATTGGTGGTTTGTACGGAATTATAGCCGGTAAAAACAGAAAAGTTTTTTGCGGTGAAAGCATGTTCAGCCTACAAAGCAATGGTTCTAAACTGGCCTTTGCGTGGTATGTACAAAACTATGCACAACAGCATTTCGAATTGATCGATTGCCAACAAGAAACCCCCTACCTAGCTTCGTTTGGCGCAAAGTGTATGGATGCTAAAGATTATCTGGAGTATCTGAAATAGTTTTAGTTCAATTGACAGCAATAAACTAGTCGAATTAGAACTTCAAACATTACAAAATCTCAACCGTATTCACCCAGCCTTTTTCTAGATGATCGTTCAGTGCTTTGGCTACCTTGCTTTTGCTCATATTGAACTCGTTGCGCAAGGCCGCTGATGAAAGCTTGATTTTCACATTGCCGTTTTCAAAAGTCAACCGCTCGGTATGTTTGGTAACATAAGGCCCCGTAATTTCTTCCCAAGCTCTTAGAATACTCACTTCTTTTAGTTTTTCTTCGTGACCGTAAGCCTTCATCAATCGCATGATGGCCGAACCCAATTTCTCTTCTTTTTTATACTTCGACATCGCAGCTTACTTTTCCGTTTTTTACTTGAAACAATCCTAAATCATCTCCAAAAATATCGAGAATATCTTCTTTGGATGTGTGGCTTATAAACAATTGCCCGTAATGTTCTTGGTGCAAAATATCCATCAGGTTCTGAACTCGTTTTTTGTCCAATTTATCAAAAATATCATCCAATAACAAAATAGGTTTTACGCCTATTTCATCTTTCAACACAAGATATTTACTAAGTTTTAAGGCTATCAACAAACTTTTTTGTTGACCCTGACTTGCAAATTTTTTGGCCGATAAATGTTTGAGTTTCAAATCCAAATCGTCTTTATGAATCCCGAGCGTAGAACGTCGTGCCATCATATCGCGTTTCATATTATTTTTCAACGCCGTTTCGTAATCTTCCGTAGGCAAAATGCTTGGCAAATACGTTAACTCAGGCGACTCATCTACTCCAGCTAAATCGCTGTAATTTGTAGAAAAAACAGGATTAAAAATATCAACAAATCGTTGGCGTTCTTTTAAGATATATGCTCCAGGTTTTGCTAATTGAAGATTGAGCACTTCTAATACTCCCGCATTGGGCATTTCGCTTTTTAAGTGGCTGTTTTTTTGTTTCAGTATCTTGTTGTACTGCATCAATGCTGTTAAATACTCTCGGTTGTAAAACGATATGGCCGAATCCAAAAACTTGCGACGTATTTCTGCCAAGCCACTGATGATATTGCTATCGTAAGGAGAAATTATTACAACGGGCATGTAGCCAATATAATCGGCCAAGCGCTTGAAGTCTTTCACGCCTTTTTTTACCCGCTTCTTACCTTCAATTTGGTAGGCAATGCTAATCTCATCTAGCACATTGTCTTTTTCTACTTCGGTGCTGATGGTATAAAATGCTTCTCCAGCCATAACCGAATCGGCATCAACCGATGTTAAATAGCTTTTTGTGTTGCCTAAAGTGAAAATTGCATCCAAAAAATTGGTCTTTCCTTGGGCATTTTCACCAAAAAAGGCATTTACTTTAGAATGAAGCGACAAACTTGCCTGAACTAAGTTCTTGTAATTAAAGACATTAAGCCTAATAAGGCGTAAATTTTGCATAGATTTAAAAATACAACAATACAATGCAAAGCTATCTCTTTAAAAAATCTATTTTTGCCCTTTAATAAGTGAACGTAATTTTAAGCTAATGGCTAAGCAAGACAACGAAACTATAGTAGACGTAGAAAAAGTATACAGTAAATCTGAAAAATTCTACGAAGACAACAAAAAAAGCATCAACATATTTGGAACAAGTATTCTAGCTGTTGTTCTTTTATACCTAGCATTCGTAAATTTCTACCAACAACCACGTGAGTTAGAAGCATCAGAATCGATGTGGAAAGCTGAATACTACTTTGAAATTGATTCATTGAATTTAGCAATCAACGGTGATGGTAACTATCCTGGTTTTGCACAAATAGCTACAGATTATTCTGGAACAAAGTCGGCTAACCTTGCTAACTATTACATGGGTATTTCTAGCTACCGTTTGGGTGATTACACAAGTGCTATTGCATACCTTAAAGACGCCAACTTAGACGATGACATGATTTCTAGTGTAGCTCTAGGTACTATTGGTGATGCTTATGTTGAATTAGAGCAATTCCAAAATGGTGTTGACTACTTCGCAAAAGCAGTTGCTAACAGCGACAACGAATTTACAGCGCCTATTTACATGAAAAAACAAGCTATCTTGTTGGAAAACTTAGGTGAATACGGTAAAGCATTGAACATTTACAAATCAATCAAAAGCAAATACCCAACCAGTGCTGAAGGTCAGGACATGGAAAAGTACATTGCTCGCGCTGAAGGTTTGGTAAAATAAATTATGGCAACAAGCAATTTATCACATTACAATGAAGAAGGCGTTCCTAATGGGGCGCCTTTTTCTATTGCCCTCGTTGTATCAGAATGGAACGACGACATTACGGGTAATCTTTTAAAAGGAGCGAAAGAAACCTTACTTAAACACGGTGTTTTAGAAGACAACATTCGTACGGTATGGGTACCTGGTTCTTACGAATTGCCTTTGGTAGCGCAAAATATATTGGAAGCCAATAAAGCAGACGGTATAGTTTGTTTAGGTTCTGTTATACAAGGCGAAACCAAACATTTCGATTTTGTATGCCAAGCTGCTGCCGATGGTATCATGAATGTTGGATTGAAATACAACAAGCCCGTTATTTTTGGTGTATTGACCGATAACACACGCCAACAAGGTTTGGATAGATCGGGTGGAAAACTGGGCAACAAAGGCATTGAATGCGCAGTAGCGTGTTTGAAAATGCTTGCCATCAAGGCCAATCTTTAATTAGAAACTTAATAGCATAAAAAAAGCCTCGATGAATCGGGGCTTTTTTTATGTTTCAAAATTCAAATTCTAGACCTTTGTTTTCACTTGACTCCACTCTTTGATTTGCCAAAGTGTTTTGGCGGTCGCTACGTGTTTGCCATCTTTTGTGTGCAACTTGGTTTCTATTTCTTTGTAAACACCTTCAGTATTGCCCGCTAAGCTGTTTTTCATATCCGACTGAAGTTCTTCCCCTTCAGCTACAGAAGTTGCTACAGCATCCATCTTACATTGATAAAAATATTCTACAGATATACTGCGCATGATGATGCGGTAATTATCGGCATCCAAATTCATCATCAACAACAATCCTGCTGAAAATTCGGACACCGTTGCAATAGCACAAGCATGTGTTCCTTTAATGTGATTCCAGTTGCGCCGTTTGTAAGGAATGAAGGTTTCTGTTTTATGCAAACTCAGGCTTTTGACTTTAATGCCATGAGGTTTGTTGAATGGAATTCCAAACCCTAATGCTAGGTTCAACTTTGTTAATCCCCAACCGCCTTTTGAACCTCCTATTAGTAAATCTTTTAATTTCATTTTTCTTCTAGTATTTTTTTAATGTTTGGTCTAAAATAATTGGGCCCTTTCATCACTTTTCCATCTTCTCTTCGAATTGCTTTTCCGTCTTCTCCAAGTTTACTCATGTTGCTTGATTGGATTTCGTAAAATACATCCAACATTTTGTCTTGCAAGCCGTGACTTAACATGGTTCCGCATAAAATATAAAGAATATCGCCCAAGGCATCGGCCACTTCAACCAAATCGCCGTTGAGAGCTGCTTCTAAATACTCGTTATTTTCTTCTTCTAACAACCTGTGTCTTAACTCAATAACCTCTTTCGATAGTTCTGTAGTTGGTTCGTATTTGTTTTGAATTCCAAAACTATCGTGGAAAGTTTCTACTGCCTTTACTAGACTTAAAAGTGATTCGGATTGTGTGGTGCTCTTGCTTAACATTGTTTAACTGCAAATTAGGTGCGTAAAAATTAGGTATAATAATATTTGTAACCCAAATTCGTGTGCGGAAAAAATAGTCTTTTTATTTTGCCGCCCCAAACCATTTATCGCATATGAGCAACAGCTTAGAAAACACAGATATAAACGCATTAAACGAATTGATAAAGCAAGAAAGTGGTTTCTTGGATTTAATCAAGTCAGAAGTTTCAAAGGTAATTGTAGGTCAACCAGACATGCTCGAAAGCTTGTTAATTGGTCTTTTGGCCAATGGACACGTGCTTTTAGAAGGTGTTCCGGGCTTAGCTAAAACACTAGCCATCAATACGCTATCGAAAGCCGTAGACGTTTCGTTCAGTCGAATTCAGTTTACACCCGATTTGCTTCCTGCCGATTTGGTAGGTACCATGATATACAATCAAAAGCAAGAATCGTTTTCGGTTAAAAAAGGACCTATTTTCTCCAATTTTGTATTGGCCGATGAAATAAACCGTGCTCCTGCAAAAGTTCAATCAGCTTTACTAGAAGCAATGCAAGAGCGCCAAGTTACCATTGGTTCGGAAACTCACACTTTACCTGAACCTTTTTTGGTTTTGGCAACTCAAAACCCTGTAGAGCAAGAAGGAACTTATCCACTACCTGAAGCACAAGTCGATAGATTTATGTTGAAAGTTGTTTTGGATTACCCATCTAAGGCTGAAGAAAAATCCATTTTAAGAAGCAATGTTTCTGAAGCTGGTTTTGCGAAACCAAATCCGGTGGTAAAACCAGAAGAAATTCTTCGTGCTCGTCAGTTGGTAAAACAAGTGTATATGGACGAGAAAATTGAGCAATACATTGTCGATTTAGTTTTTGCTACTCGATACCCAGAAGATGCTGGATTGGAAAAAATGAAAGATCTAATTTCATTTGGAGCTTCTCCGCGTGCGAGTATTGCCATGGCACATGCAGCTAAAGCTTACGCTTTCATGAATCATCGCGGATATGTTATTCCAGACGATATTAGAGCCATAGCTCCACGTATACTTCGTCACCGTATTGGACTTTCTTACGAAGCGGAAGCAGAGGAAATTACCAGCGAAGACATTGTTAAAGAAATACTGAATAAGGTTCAAGTGCCCTAAACAATGGCAGAAAAAAGAATCGAAGGCAATACCAGTGAATTAATAAAAAAGGTTCGACGCATAGAACTAAAAACCAGAGGGCTTAGCAAGCAAATATTCTCGGGTGAATACCAATCGTCGTTCAAAGGGAGAGGTATGGCTTTTAGCGAAGTCCGTGAATACTCTGCTGGCGATGAAATAAGAACCATAGACTGGAACGTTACCGCACGTTTCAACGAACCTTACGTAAAAGTTTTTGAGGAAGAACGTGAGATTTCGGCTATCCTTATGGTGGATGTTTCTGCCTCTGATAATTTTGGGACTACCAAAATATTGAAGCGTGAATTGATTGCTGAAATTGCTGCAGTCATCAGTTTTTCTGCTCTTCAAAACAACGACAAGATTGGTGTCATTCTGTTTTCAGACAAAGTTGAGAAATTCATTCCTCCTAAAAAAGGAAAATCGCATGTTCTGCGCATCGTTCGAGAATTGCTAGAATTTCAACCAGAAAATACCGGAACTGATATCAACGTTGCTTTTGAGTATCTCAATAAGGTTCAGAAAAAAAGATCCATCTGTTTTTTATTAAGCGATTTCATTGCTCCCATCAATTACACACAATCGGTAAAAGTTACTGGCAAACGTCACGATTTGATTGCTCTTCAAATATTCGATGAGAAAGAAATTGATCTTCCAAGAGCGGGTTTGATGAATGTTCGTGATCCTGAAACAGGCGAACAACGATGGATAAACACTTCCAGCAAACGCCAACAAAAACATTATAAACAACAATTCTTGGATAGAGAATTTGCTGTTTCAAAATTACTAAAAAGCGCTAAAGTTGACTATGCAAAAGTATCAACTTCAGACGATTACGTAAAAGTTTTATTGCAATTGTTTAAACAACGCAGCCGATGAAAAAACTGATTTTTGTTTCGCTTGGATTCTGCCTCTTGTTTGCAGCACAAGCACAAAACCTAATACAAAGTACCGATACGCTCATCATCCGATTTGGTGAACGCATACAATTCAAATACGGACTAAGTCCCAAACCAGTAGATACTGTATTGTTTCCTGTATCCGAATTGGATGAAGATAGTTTGAGTATCATCAATCCAAGCGGCAACGTAAGCAGTAATGCCGATTTTATTGGCAATACCATTGAATTTACAGCTTTTGACTCTGGATTATTCACCTTCCCTGCCCTACCTGTAATTGTAGATGGCGATACTGGCTACACAAGAGTTTTTCAATACCTTGTAGTTCCTGCCCAAATAGATACTACCAATGCTTTTTACGATATCAAAGACAATTACCTAGTAGAATGGACACTTGCCGACACTTTGGCATTGCATCAACGCAAAATATACTTAGCCTTAGCTGTTCTTACCTTATTGATATTGTTGTACATCTTCAGGAAAAAGTTGGTATTCAAACGCAAAGAACAACCTGCTGTTGAAGAGGTTATTCCTGCCGAGAAATTCGAAGATTGGCTTGAGAAAAAACTCATTAAAATGCATGCCGATCAGTTATGGAAACGCTCTGACCTAAAACCGTTCTATTCTTCATTGAATTATGTTTTAAGAAAATTTTTGGAGCACCAATACAGCATCAAAACATTAGAAAAAACCTCGTCAGAGATTATTGCTCAACTTCGATTTACTCAATTGAGTCAAGACGAAATCAACCGAGTTATCCAATCGCTTAACTTAAGCGACATGGTGAAGTTTGCAAAAGAAAACCCAACACATGACGACAACAAAGGCAAGTTGGATTGGCTAGAAGGTTTTATTAAGAAAAACTTAATCGCACAGGCACCAAATAAGGAGGATAACCATGCATAAACTCCGTATTGCAAAAGCCATTTATTTCTTGTTACTCAATTTGTTGTGCTTCATATTATGGCAAATAGCGGCTTATAAATTCGAATTCAAAAACCCTGAATATTTGTGGCTTTTGTTGTCCATTCCATTGTTGTCTATCTGGTTGGTATTTAGAAAACAAGATGTTGGACAAAGTATCGCTCTTTCTTCTTTTTCGCAATTGTACACACGTGGCATAGATTGGTTGGCTTTTTTCCGACCTTCTGTTTTACTTTTCCGCTTTGTTGCCATTTGTGCATTGTGTTTGGCCGTAGCTAGACCACAGAGTAAAGACAGCTTTCAAAACGCCAATGTAGAGGGTGTCGACATCATGGTGGCGCTCGATATTTCGGCAAGTATGTTGGCCAAAGATTTTGAACCTAACCGTTTAGAAGCCAGTAAAAATGTTGCTATCGATTTTATCAACAAACGCGAAAACGATAGAATTGGCTTGGTAGTTTACGAAGGAGAAAGCTTTACGCAATGTCCACTAACAACCGATCACAATGTACTTATTAACTTATTTAAAGATGTAAAAACAGGTTACGTTGAAGGTGGCACAGCCATTGGTATGGGATTGGCTACAGCCGTAAACCGTTTGCGCGATAGCGAAGCCAAAAGCAAGGTTATTATTCTACTAACCGATGGTGTAAACAACCAAGGAAGCATAGCTCCTATTACGGCTGCCCAGATTGCGAAAGAATTTGGCATTAAAGTTTATACTATTGGGGTTGGTAGCAAAGGCATGGCACTTTCACCAGTAAGAAAATACGGCGACCAATACCAATACGATTATACCAAAGTAGAAATTGATGAATTGACTTTGGAAAAAATCGCTTACGAAACCGATGGCAAATATTTTAGAGCAACGGACAATACAAGTCTTACAGAAATTTATACCGAAATAGACAAGCTTGAAAAAACCGAGATAAAAGTTACAGAGTATACCAAACGAAACGAAGAGTACTTCCCGTTTTTACTTTTGGGCATCATTGCTTTGGTAACTGAATGGTTGTTAGTATCCACCCTATTCAAATCCATTCCGTAAGATGAAAGTTTTCAAATTCAAAAAACTACTGTTCTGGGTTTTATTCACCGAAATTGTTCTTCTAACCTTATCGGCACTTTTTGTTTACGTCATTTTCCCAGGAATAGATGGAGCCAAACTGTTGAACATAGAATACGTTTACGTGTTATTAGTAGGAACGGCATTTTCTATTCTGTATGTGCTATTGTATTTATGGAAACACAATACTCTCAGCAAATTTGCAGATGCACGACTGCTTTCAGCATACATTCCGCCTCTATCTACTCGAAAAATATTTTTCAAGTTCGGTTTTATCCGTTTGGCCATTTTATTAGGTTCAGTAGCCTTGCTTCGCCCTCAGTTGGGCAGCAAAATGGTAGAAGCAAAAGTCGAAGGTATTGATATTGTTTTCTGCTTGGACGTAAGTCAATCGATGCTGACACAGGATGTAAAACCCAATCGATTAGAACGGGCAAAACGCCTAATAGGTGAAAGCATTTCAAAACTGCGTGGCGACCGTGTAGGCATCATCATATTTGCCGGAGAAGCGTTTGTACAATTACCCATTACCAACGACTACAGAGCTGCTGGTTTGTTTTTAAACACCATAGAAACGGACTTTATAAGCACACAAGGAACAGCAATAGGTCAAGCGTTAAACTTGGCTAAAGAAAGCTTCAATCAAGAAGAAGCTGTAAAAAAAGCCGTTGTTCTAATTACCGATGGAGAAAATCACGAAGATGATGCCATGGCTACTGCCGAACTATTGGCCGATGAAGGCATACAAGTATTTGCTATAGGAATTGGTTCAGAAAAAGGTGGGCCTATACCATTGAGTAAAAACAACAACAGTTTCAAAACCGATAAAGACGGCAACATAGTAGTTTCAAAATTCAACCCAATGCTCATTCAAGGCATTGCTGACAAAGGAAATGGAACTGCATTTGTTGCCAACGATACCAAAGCTGTTGTGAAAGATTTAATGAATGAATTGAAGAACATAGAAAAGTCAGAAATGGGGACATCGGTTTATGCCGAATACCAAGACCGATACCAAATGTTGCTTTTGCCTTGTCTGCTTTTCATCATACTAGAGCTTTGTATTAACGAACGAAAAAAACGAACATGGAAAAGAAAACTCTGGCTATAATAGCATTGGTGCTCTGTACCATTTCGGTATCGCTTGCACAAGAAAACAAAAAGAAGGTTGTAGATGCTAACGAACTTTATGCCGACAGTGCATTTTTAAAAGCAAGTGAACTCTACTCATCGGTGGACCCTAGTTCTGAATACAAAGGACAAGCAAATTATAATGCCGCTAATGCACTATACAAAGCAGATAGTTTGAACAAAGCCATTGAATTATTGCAAAACCAAGCTCAATTATTTGAAAACAAAGAAGATAAAGCCCGAAGTTTTCACAATTTGGGTAACGCTCAATTAAAAGCAGGGAAATTAGAAGACGCTGTTAAAGCCTACAAAGAAGCTTTAAAAAACAACCCAAGCGACGAAGAAACACGTTACAATTATACAAAGGCTAAAAAAATGCTAGAGCAACAACAGCAAGAGCAAAAAGACAAGCCTGAGGATAAAAAAGACGATAAAAACAAAGACAAAAAGGAAGAGCAGGATAAACAAGATCAGAAACAAGAAGACAAAAAGCAAGAAGACGATCAGAAAAAGGAAGACCAGCAAAGCCAAGAAGAGCAAGAGCAGCAACAAGAACAACAGCAACAGCAGCAAAAACAAGCTGCAGCAAGTAAAAAACAAGCTGAACAAATGCTCAATGCCCTAAACCAAGAAGAAAAAGGCATTCAGAAAAAAGTGAAAAAGCAAAAAGGCAAAGGCACAAAAATTAAAATCGAAAAAGATTGGTGATGATGAAACTTCGACTCATAATATTATCGCTGATATGTTCGCTAGGATTATTGGCTCAAAATGGTCCTAAGTTTTATACCGAACTCACGACGCAAAACGCAAGTGTTGGACAGCGTGTAACCCTTACTTTTCAATTAGAAAATGCCAAGGGCAATATACAACCGCCACAACTACCCGCCGAATTACAGGTTATTTACGGACCATCACAATCGCAAAACTTCTCTTATTACAACGGTGTTTCTAGTTCATCCGTAACTTTAAAATATGTTGTGACACCATTAGCCGAAGGAGAATACACCATAGGCCAAGCGAGTGTTAGAGTTGGTACCGAAGTATTGAAAACAAAGCCTGTTAAGCTTACCGTATCAAAAGGGGCACAAACATCTCCGGCAACAGCTGCTCCACAAAACATCAAAACTCAACAAGATGGCAATTTCATCCTCCTAGTTACTAGCAACAAGAATTCGGTATATGTAAACGAACCATTTACCCTAACCTACACCATGTACAGTAGGTATAATAGGCTACAACCTAGTGAAGTCGATATGCCATCTCCTTCCAATTTTTGGCAAGAAAATATTGAATTGAAAGAACGCTCTTGGGATAGAGATTTGGCCGTTATCAATGGTAAGCAATACCGCAAAATAATCATGGCACAACGTGTTATGTATCCGCAAAAAAGCGGAAAACTTAATACAGGTGTTGCAGAAGTTCAAGCTGTTGTAAATGGAGGCTTCTTCAGTGCAGGCAAACAAATTTCAGCCAAAAGCAACGATTTTGTAATCAATGTAAAAGCATTGCCTAAAAATGCACCTGTAGATTTTTCGGGATTCAACGGTAAATTAAATTGCTCAGTAAAAACCAACCTCGATTCAGTTAATGCTAACGAAGCCATTACTTACACTATCCGATTGAAAGGCGAAGGAAATTTCAAATTATTGAATCCGCCTAGTATCGATTTTCCAGAAGATTTTGAAGTTTTTGAACCAAAAATTAAAAAAGCATACGGTTTAACCTACAACGGATACAAAGGTTATATCGATGTTGAATACTTACTTATTCCACGATATTCGGGAGATTACACCATCCCAGGAGCTAGCATTAGTTATTTCGACACCGATGCCAAGCGTTATGTAGAATGTCAATTCGACAGAAAAAACATTCATGTAAGAGGCGATATAAAAAATGCTCAAGCTGGCAATAATTTAATGCCCGGTGCTTCTAAAAGTTCTGTTGATAACCTGAATTCTGATATTCGTTACATCAAAGAAGGCAGCATCAAAAATCAAGATAAAAACCTACTCGCTGAAAACACCAGTTTATTGTGGGGACTTCGCTTAGGATTAAAAATTCTATTCGTACTTGGTTTGTTCTTCATCAAGAAACAGGAAGACTTTGAAAGCGATAGTATCAACTACAAAGCTTCGAAAGCAAGTAAAATGGCTTTAAAAGAATTGAAACTCATTAGAAAAGAAGGCAAAGAAAACTATTCGGGTATTTACAAAGCTTACACCGTTTTCTTAAGCGACAAATTCAGCATTCCGCTTTCTGATATGAAAAAAGACATAATAGAACAGAAAATGAGTTCTAACGGTCTTAAAAGTGAAACTATAGCTGTTGCTTTAGATATCATTCAGCGTTGTGAAATGGCATCGTACGCACCCAATGCGTCGGCTAAATACACCGATTTACTTCAACAAACTGAGAAAAGTATAAAACTGTTAGCGTGATGAAAAAAAATGCATTTCTATTACTCTTATTAAGTTTAGGCTTATCTGTTTTCGCACAAACGTTTGAAGAAGCCAACTCCTTGTATGCCAATAAACAATACAATGAGGCTTACGAAGCTTATACCGCTCTCGAAAATACTTGGCTTAACTCGGCTACTTATTGGTACAACAGAGGGAATTCTGCATATAAAATCGGCATGGTTTCCGCTTCGGTTTGGTGCTACGAAAAAGCTTTAAAACTAGATCCTAGCAACGATGACATTCTGTTCAACCTAGAATTGGCTAGAAACAATGTTGTTGACAAAATCACCATCAGTCCAAGCTACGCTTTTACTAGTAAAGTAAACCGATGGATGGGTTTAATACCAAATGCATTGCTTACTTGGGGTAACTTAATTTTCTTAATTCTTGCTGTAGTTTTTCTATTGCTTTTCAGAAAAAAAAGAAACCTTGTCAAACTCCGAACGTTTGGCTATACAATGGGTATTTTGTACATAAGCACCTTGTTACTTAGTTTAATAAAAGACGAAATGGCTAACAATCAAAACGAAGCCATTGTAACCCATGGAAGATTATCCATACAAGCAGAACCTAATTCTGATGCCAGTGCATTGTTCATCTTGCATGAAGGAACAAAAGTTAGTTGGACAGAAACAGCATCTAACAACGATTGGGTAGAAATAGAGCTTAGCGATGGACGTCAAGGCTGGTGCGAGAAAAAAGACTTGCTTTTTATATAAAGCAGTACTATTAATCTGCATTTGATCAATGGTCAAATGGTAATAAGACATAGAATATTGAACAAACGTCACCATCCATTAAGACTGTCCTTATATGCCCTATTTGTATTAACTGCAGTTCTTATAGTTAGTGATTTCTTTATACCTGGAAACATCATTCATGACGATATTGTACAAGTAAAAAAAGAGCAGCAGCAATATTACAATGCCGCCAACAATTCTCATCAATCGTATAAAGTCATCACGAACAAACATCAATTTTCGGTAAAAGAAGACTTTGTTGGATTGAAACATAATCAAACAAAAATTGAATACTCTGTATCTAGAATTTTTAATGTAATAAACTGGTATCGTTTGCCTTCGTCAAAAGACAGAGCTACAACTTCATTAAGAATCGCAACTGGTTTTGTTATTCCAATCTTAGTTCTGATTACAATGTTACTGTCTTACTTTTATAACAAGAATCTCGACACATTGGTTTTTGTATTACAGGCACTTTTAATTGCTGATTTAGTCTACATATTGAAATAATTTATACCATTGTATTCTAACAATTTCTTGTAAGTAAGAAAATGGTCAACGAATTTTCGAATCTAAAAACCGATAGACTATTACTTCGTAAAATCATCGATTCCGATCTTAATAACATCTACAAAGGACTTTCTGATCCTATGGTAATTCAGCACTACGGAATTAGTTTTAATAGTTTAGAAGCCACCAAAGAGCAAATGACTTGGTTTGCTGATAAGCAACAAACGTGGTGGACGATTTGCTCACTCGATAACAAAACATTTTACGGTGCTGCTGGGTTGAATGATATAGATCATATCAAACTAAAAGCAGAAATCGGGCTTTGGTTATTGCCTATTTATTGGGGAAAAGGCATCATGAAAGAAGCCTTGCCTTTGATAACACATTACGGTTTAGAAAAATTAAATCTTCAACGGATTGAAGGTTTTGTTGAAACAGATAATGCAAAGTGCAAGAGCGCGATGGAAAAACTTGATTTTGTTCTGGAAGAAACTCGCAAAGACGGCGAGATAAAAAACGGAAAAGCTATTAGTGTAGACGTTTATGTAAAAACGAAAAGCTAAATCTGTATTCCTTTTTATAAAAAAAAATTCGGCTTTAAGAATTGAACAAAAATTTATTCGGACTAATCAAATTGTTTTTCACTGCATACATTACAATTGCTGCTGTTTTGTTCACTCCTATTTTAGACATTATGTTCTTACGGTGGGTATTCACAGTATGAGCACTTAAAAACAATCTATCGGCAATTTCGGTATTGCTAAAACCTTCGGCTACAAGCTTGATTATTTCCAACTCTCGCTCAGACAAACTAATGGGTTGGCAACTCAATGGTTCGTATTTGATGTCGTTTACTTCAATAGATTCTCGAGCTATTGTATCCAATATTTTGCCACAAAAGAACTTCTCATTCTTGGCTGTTTGAGTTACAGCATCTCGAATTTCTTGAATATCACAATCTTTTTTGATGTAACTGGTTACACCCATTTTAATGGCATTGATGATGGTACGCCCCATCTGATCGAACGTAATGGCAACGATTTTCACATCGCATGCTTCTTTCGCTTGGTGTATAGATTCTATACCAAAGTTTTTGGCTGTATAATCTATCACCAACACATCTGCTTTAGATTCTACAAGCTGTTCTACAAGATTTTCTGTTGTGGTAATTTCCGCTACAATTTCAACCTCTTCCAGTGGACCTATAGCTGCTCTCAGTCCTAAAAGACTCAATTCATTACTATCTGCAAGTGCTACTCGTACCATTCGGCAACGAATTTACTCTTTTCTTTTATTTAGAATGAATAAAAATAAATTAAATGATGTTTTTCACATCTTCAAGGTATCCCAAAGCTATTTTCAACTGCTCTTTAGGTGTCATTTTGGTATTGTCTAATACAATGGCATCGGCTGCTTGCACTAACGGATCTAGCGTTCTACTTGTGTCCATTCTATCGCGCTCTGCTAAATTGTCTTCTACAGCTTTCAAAGAAATATTCACTTCTTTACTCAGCATTTCTGCATGGCGACGTTGTGCTCTTATTTCAATATCGGCTGTTACAAAAAGTTTAAGGTCGGCGTCTGGAAATACGACTGTACCAATGTCTCTTCCGTCCATTACAACAGCTCCTTCGGTACCCATGCGCTTTTGTTGATGAACCAAAAATTTACGCACTGTTTTAATTTGTGCAATTACAGATACTAGACCTGAAACGCGAGGCGAACGAATTTCATCCTCAACATTTATCTCATTTAAGAACGTTTCGTTGATTCCTTCATTGTTGACTTTGAAATTGATGTGAATTTCATCCAACGATTTTACAAGGGCATTTTCATTCACCAATCGACCTAAAATAAAATTGTTTTCGATAGCAAAAAGGGTCACCGCACGGTACATAGCGCCTGTATCTACATATCTATACCCCAATTTTTTCGCCATGGCTTTGGCTAAGGTACTTTTACCGCAACTAGAGTAGCCATCTATAGCGATGACGTAATTTTTGGCACTCATTTAAATTTGTTTATGTTGGTACTAATGGTGAAAAAATTATTAGCAAATGCTTGATGATATCGAGCTCTTGCGTAGGCAAATCTAAAACGGTTTACCTTAAATTCAAATCCGTAAGTAAATCCAGCCATCCCTGGCTTCTCTATTAGTTTCAATTCTTCTCTACGTTGGTAATTGTAACCAACACGAATGTGAAAATTCTTTGTTATAACCAACTCGGTAGCTAACTTGGTATGAAAGAAAAGTTGCTTTCCAAATCCAGGGTCACTGCTCGTTTCTTCTTCACCAAAAGCATTTGCTGGTTCTTTGTATAAGTCCTCAGGAATGATGTCCCAACGATTCAGTTGATCCAATGTTAGATAAAAGCGAAATGGAGCATTGTCTAATTTTTTGGATAAAGAAATGTATAAGTTGGTTGGTGCTTTCTGATCATCGCCATCAAATTGCGATAAAACTACACCCACGTTTTCCACTCCCGCTGTTAGCATAAACAACTTGTCTTCGTTTATGATAGACCCTAGAAGATCTACTCCCATAAATGAAGCGCCTTGACTTTCGTATTTGCTGTTGATGAATTTGTACGTTGCTCCTACAGAAATACGCTCATTGACTTTATACCCTGCGCCTACAGACAATTGCAAATCGCGAGCTGAATATTCATTGGAAATGTTTCCAAGATTATCTCTACCCTCAAATGAGCCATAGCTGAAGAAGGCGATAGCCGGAACTATATGAAACTTCTTATACTGAAATGAGTAAGCTGCATTGCCTGATGTAATGCCTTCAAACCAAGGATTGATAGTAAATGTAGCTGCCCCATTGGTTTCATCACTCAGAATAGTGGGGTTTTTCAAGGCCATGCTCAAGTCTCCATCGAAAACTGCTCTAGCCGTACCTGACAAAGCCCCTTCCCTAGCACCACTTATGTTTTTAATGGAAATAAATCCATTATTGGAGCTGGGTTGAGCATGCACTGTAAACGCAAAAATTAGTGATAGGACTAAAACAAAATGCTTCATGAAACTATAGAACGCAACAAATTACATTTATTTTGAAATAACCAACTCACGAGGGTTAGATACTTTCTCTTTTAACAAAGCAATATTCAACACATCGTCCATCGTTTCAACATAATGAAACGTCAATCCTTTGATGTAATGTTCTTTTATCTCTAAAACATCTTTTTCATTGGCCTTACTAAGGATGATATCTTTAATTTTCACACGCTTTGCAGCTAAGATCTTTTCCTTAATACCTCCAACTGGCAATACTTTTCCTCTAAGCGTTATTTCGCCAGTCATAGCCATATTGCGCTTTACTTTTCGTTGTGTAAACACCGAGGCTAGAGCTGTTAACATGGTAATACCGGCAGATGGTCCGTCTTTTGGAGTTCCTCCTTCTGGTAAGTGAATGTGCACGTTGTAGTTGTCGAACAATCTATAATCGATGCCCAAATCTTTAGCGTTGCTTTTCAAATAAGTCCAAGCCAATTGGCAAGATTCTTTGATCACATCACCAAGGTTACCACTGGTACTTAAAATACCTTTTCCTTCAGAAATACTGCTTTCAACATACAATATGCTTCCGCCTGCAGGATTGTATCCTAACCCAATTGCTACACCTGCCGTTTCATTGCCTTCGTAAACATCCGGCACATGCGAAGGACCCAGAATACTCAACAAATCTTTGTCCAAAATTTCTACTTCGTACTCTTCGTCAAAAGCTATTTGCTTGGCTCTATTTCTACACAATTTTGCAATGCGTTTTTCTAATCGACGTACACCACTTTCAAAAGTATATTCACCTATTAAGGTGCTTAAAACTTTTTTATTCAGTTTTAGTTTCGATTTATCCAAGCCTGTTTCCTCTAACTTTCTTGGCAATAAATACTTCCTAGCTATTTCAACTTTTTCTTCCAGGGTATATCCGTTAACATTGATAACCTCCATACGATCTATCAAAGCAGGGTGAACACGCTCAATGTTGTTGGTGGTAGCAATAAACATGACTCTAGAAAGATCAAAATCTTGATCTACATAGTTATCGTGGAAAGTTGAGTTTTGCTCAGGATCAAGTACTTCTAACAATGCACTTTCTGGGTCACCATGAGCATCCGAACTTATTTTATCCAACTCATCCAAAACAAAAACAGGATTTGCCGATCCACATTTTTTAAGGTTTTGAATAATTCGCCCAGGCATTGCTCCTATGTAAGTTTTACGATGACCACGCAATTCGGCTTCGTCGCGCAATCCACCTAGAGATACTCTTACATATTCTCTACCCAATGCTTTGGCAATAGACTTACCTAATGAGGTTTTACCAACTCCGGGAGGTCCATTGAAACACAATATGGGTGCTTTTACATCCTTTTTTAGCTTGAAGACTGCTAATTGTTCAATGATGCGTTCCTTCACATCGTCCAAACCAAAATGGTCTTTATCCAAAATAGCTTGAGCTTTTTTCAGATTCAGATTATCCTCATTGTACTCGTTCCATGGCAACTCAGCCAATAGTTCTAAGTAGTTCAACTGAATAGAATACTCTGGAGATGAAGGATTTAATCGGTAGATTTTTTCAATTTCCTTTTCAAAGGTTTTCTTGACTTTATCGCCCCATTTTTTGCCTTTAGCTTTTTCTTTCAACTCAGCAATTTCGATATCAGTTGGGTTATCGCCCAATTCTTCTTGTATCGTTTTTATTTGCTGATGCAAGAAATATTCTCGCTGCTGTTGATCAATATCGCTCTTTACCTTGCTCTGAATATCTTGCTTAATTTCCAAAAAGTGCAACTCTTTGGTCAAGCTTTTCATTACCAATTCAGCAGCAGCTTCAGCACTTATTTGTTCTAAAATTTCTTGTTTAACCTCAGTTGCTGCGTTCATATTGCTAGCAATGAAGTTGACCAAGAAACTAAATGATTCTATGTTTTTGATTGCAAAACCAGCTTCGCTTGGGATGTTCGGTGAATTTTTCACAATAGACAAAGCCAGGTCTTTCAATGAAGATTCCATCGCTTTTCTTTCCACCTTACCCATTTTCACCTTCTCGGTATTGAACGAGCTAATGTTGGCTACAAAGTAAGGATCCTCTTGAGCTAGCGATTCAAGTACAAAACGCTTTTTACCTTGAATGATAACCGTAGTAGAACCATCAGGCATTTTCAGTAGTTTGACAATCTTGGCAACCGTACCAATTTTGTGCAAATCGTCTACTGTAGGATTTTCTTCAGCCATGTCTTTTTGGCCAACCACTCCTATAAGTTTGTCGCCTTTATTGGCGTCTTGAATAAGTTTTATGCTTTTGTCGCGTCCAACCGTAATTGGAATAACAACCCCTGGAAACAAAACGTTGTTACGCAAAGGAAGTACAGGCAATGTTTCTGGCAAGAGTTCTGAATTCATGGCTTCTTCTTCTTCCGAAGTAATCAACGGAATGAATTCAGTTTCGTGTTCAGAAAGGTCCTCGTTGCTTAAATGTATAGTGTTTTGAAAAAAATCAGACATAAGTAATTACAGCATAAGAAAAAGCCGTGCCACCAAGGGCATTGGGTCATTAATGCTAGAAAGGGTTAATTATTGAGCCAAAAAGCGCCAAAGCGATTTGGTTTCTTCTGTCAAACTGACATTTCGACGTGCCATCATCGCTTCTGACATTTCAAACGCTTTATGCAGTTCGAATTTGAATAAGCCTTTATCGGTAAACCACGAAAAATTTGGCAAATGTTTTGGTGGAAAACTAGAACAAACAACATTTGAAAAAGCACCAAATACTGTTGCTGTATTGATTTGTGTATTGATAGCTGTTTTACTGTGATCGCCCATCAATACTCCGCAAAACAACATATCAGTAGATTCTATAGACTGAGTTTTGTGATTGTACTGATTCACTTTTGAATAATTGTTTTTAAGATTGCTGCAATTGGTATCGGCTCCTAAATTGCACCATTCGCCAATGACTGCATTGCCTATAAATCCGTCATGTCCTTTATTAGAAAATGCACCAATATTGCAGTTACTAACCTCTCCCCCAACTCTGCATTCTTTACCAATAACCGTTGGGCCATAAATTTTGGCTCCCATTTTAATAATAGCATGTTCGCCAATAAACATCGGTCCTTTTAACATGGCTCCTGCAGAAACTTCAGCGTGTTTGTCTAATATAATAGGCCCCGATGTAGTATCGTAATATCCGGGTGCAATTTTAGCTTCAGGATGAGCGTACAAATCATCGCCTATAATAATTACTCCTGGGGCGGCACAATCGCAATGAGGAAATCCGTCAAAATCAAACAAATCAAAATGCTCGCCTATTTTTAAAAACAAATCATTAGCCGATTCGATAAGCACAAAAGTGTCGCACTTAATTTCTATCGTTGAAGCTGCTTGTATTCCGCTCCAATTTCCATTAGTTTTTAATGCAGAGCTAATGTTTTCCGATGTTCTATATGCCAAAATTCGACCTGCTTCATCAACCAAACTTGCATTTAGTGGTAATGTTTGCAGATTTTCGGCCATTTTTTTATTCGGAACCACTCGACCATCCACATAAACGGTATCGTTACTATGTTGATTAGAGTAAACACCAGACAATGCATCGGAGCATAGATAACCAAAGTTTGCATGAGGCAACAAACCTGTCCACAACTCGGATATGCTACCGCCAACCATTTGAAGCTGCGCTATTGGTCTTGTTTCTGTAAAAGGATAAAATGCTGTCGCATTGAAATCGACTAAGGTTACCTGCATAAAAGTCAAAAAAAAAGCCCCCAATAAGGAGGCTTAAAATTAATGAAAACTCGAAAGAATTTAGTTCTTTTTGAATTTTGCGAATCTTTGCTTGTACTTGTCAATACGTCCAGCTGTATCGATAAATTGCATTTTACCAGTAAAGAATGGGTGTGATTGATCAGAGATTTCAACTTTAACAAGTGGGTATTCATTACCGTCTTCCCACTGTATTGTTTCTTTTGAAGCTGCTGATGATTTCGTTAAGAAAGCATAATCACAAGTAACATCTTTAAAAACTACAGTTCTATATTCTTCCGGGTGGATACCTTTTTTCATCTCTATGCGTTTGTTATTAGGACGGCAAAAATAATACTTTTTACTAAACTTGCACCATCTATGAGAACTCTTTTTTCGCTTTCTATTTTCTTCGTCCTAATTTTAACATCTTGCGAGAAAAAAAGTGGAAGTTCAAATGCCAGCTTTTTAGGATTCAGCCAAGATACGGTGCTTTTCGATACCGTGTTCACAGCAAGGGGAACTGCAACAAAAATTTTTAAAATTTTCAACAACAGCAAAGAAAGTATGGCAATAAAACGCATTGCCCTTCGAAATGCGAACACTTTTTTCCGATTTAATATAGATGGTTACTCTGGAGTTCAAGTAGAAAACATCGAAATTTTACCCAACGATAGTGCTTTTGTATTTATGGATGCCAACATCGACCCAAATGGATCGAGCAGTCCATTGGTAATTGAAGATGCTTTGGTTTTTGATTTTGAAACCGGAACAAAAGAATTGCCCATTGTAGCCTATGGTCAAGATGCCGTTTACATTACGCCTAATGTTTTTCCAAGCAACATTCCTGCTTATAGCTTACTAGATAGTGTAACCGTATGGACCAACGAAAAACCATACGTAGTGTTTGGTTATGCCGTAGTTGATTCAATGTACAGCCTTACAATAGAAGCCGGTGCCAAAATATATTTCCACTCGGGAGGTGGCTTATGGATTTACCGCGATGGCGACTTAACAGCTAAAGGCACAGTAGACAACCCAATACTTTTTCAAAGCGATCGATTAGAAAGCTTTTACGCTAACTCACCTGGGCAATGGGACAGAATTTGGATCAATGAAGGTGCTAACGATGTTGTTATTGAACATACCATTATTAAAAATTCGGTAATTGGATTACAAATAGAAACCCTTCCCTTTTCTTATAACATTACAGCACCTGTTAGTGCAAGAAAAGTTACAGTAAACAATACCATCATAAAAAACTGTTCTTCTTCAGGATTGTTTTTACGCAACAGCAAAATAGCATTAAACAATGTTGAGATTAGCAATTGCGGGCAACATACAGTAGCTATTACAGGAGGTGGTGAATACACTTTAAATCACGTAACGTCTGCTAACTACTGGACTGCAGCGGTTAGAAAAACACCTTCGTTTTTTGCTAGCAATGCTTATAAAGATGGAAATGGCAACATTCAAGTTCGCAACTTGAATACACTCAACATCACCAATTCTGTTTTTGTTGGCAACAACGATGTAGAGCTTGATTTTGAAACGATAGAACCTGGCGTTAATAATTTGAGTCTTAATTATAGCTCTATCTATACCGATGATGCTAATAAATACTCTGGCGGCTCGCAATTGAGTTTTAATCTCACCCCCAATTTTGTATCGCGTTTCAACAGCAATTATCGATTGGGGACAGATTCACCTTTCATTAATAAAGGAACGGGAAGTATTGTGAATAAAGATTTACTGAATCGACCGCGAGATGCTCAGCCCGACTTGGGAGCTTACGAATACGATCTTTCGGATCAAGATTAAACCTTCGCCAAAAAAGCAAGAGTATCAACCCCATCAGCATAATCGTTTAGTGTAGGGCATTGATTCGACCCAAGTGGATTTTCGAACCCTTTTCCACACACAACTTGAAGCTGGTCTTTATGATCTGCTAACTTCTCTATCACATAATCGATATTAGAATAACGCTCATAAAAATAGACCGATACCGGCGCATGCATACCGTCCGATTCTTTTAAAACAAAAAAGTCGTTTTCTAAGAATTTGTCTACGTTCATCAGGTAAATAGCGCGGTGATAATCGAAATTGTTGGCATATTTATTGTGATCTTTAAAATAATTAAAGTCTACAGAATTTTCGAATATGCGTTGAATATTGAAGTTTTCATGCACAAAAAGCTTGCTCACAGAACGACAACCTCTACCAAAATACACGAACATATCGTTTGCCAACATTTTCAGCTCTTCATCGCTTGTAGTTTCATCTAAAATAGCTACCGAACTTCTGTTTTTGCGGAGTAAGGTTGGTATATGACGGAAGTAATACTCAAAATATCTAGCCGAATTATCGCTACCTGTCGCAATCAAAGCATCGGCTTTTTGTAATTCTTGTGTTTTAAGCTCAAACTTATTTACCAAATCAGGGCAATGAGCAATAAGCCTCTTCAAAATAAATGGCAACAAAACTTCATCATCGCTAGAACATTTTAGCCACAAAGAATGTCCAGAAACCAAAACAGAAATACAATCGTGAAAAGCTACCAAAGGCAAATTTCCAGCTCCGATTACAGCAATTGTTTTAGGAATTGGGTTTTTAGGAACAGAAGCAATCCATTCTGCAATATTTTGCTCTGAAAGCGATTGCGACCAAATTTCTAATGATTGAATTACAAATTTTTTTATGAACCAAGGGTTTTTGATTTCAGCATACGCTATCTTAGACTCATACTCCTGATACAGAGCATCATCCATCGTATTATTTACGTAAGCATCCAACTCAATTCCTAATTCTACTAAAGCTTTTGCAACAAGGTTCATCCAAAGACGTTATTTAAAGCAGCAAACCTATTATATTTGAACCACATTTAAACTAATTGACTGCTGTATGGCAATTAAAATAACTGACGAGTGCATTAACTGTGGGGCCTGCGAGCCAGAATGTCCCAACAACGCGATATACGAAGGCGGATTAGAATGGAAATTTTCTGATGGTACTTCATTAAAAGGAAACATTACCACTCCAAAAGGTGAAACATTCGATGCTTCGGCTGAAAATGAACCAGGTAGTATGGATGTATATTACATATCTACCGATAAATGTACTGAGTGCAAAGGATTTCATGATGAGCCACAATGTGCTGCCGTTTGTCCTGTTGACTGCTGTGTAGACGATGAAGATAACGTTGAAACAGAAGAAGAATTATTAGCAAAAAAAGATTTCTTACACCTATAATCAGGGTTGACAAGTTCTAAGCAATTCATATCCAAACGACAAATATTCACCAGCTGGATATTTGTCGTTTTTTTATTTGTCGCAGAAAAAGGTTTCGCACAAAAAGCTACCGTTATCGATAGCATCAATTACCATCGACAAGAAAGTTTAAACGCTGTTGATAGTAAGGTAAAAGATTCGCTAAACCTTGTGCTTATAGAAAACGTAAAATCGCTTCTACGTCGAAAAGATTTTCACAAAATAGATCTCAGCAAAATAGACCCTAGCTTATCGGTTAAACGAATTTCTAAACCCTATTTTGGTTTCATTTCGTGGAGTGTACTGTATCCAAACACAGAAGGTGAAGACAGCGTTAAATACCACACCCACATACTTTTAAGAGAAAAACGCTACCATAGACTTTATAACGTTAAAAGCAACGGGAAAGAAACGCCTTTAGCAATGAAGTCTTTCGACATATCTAATTGGTATGGAGCTATATATTACGACGCAGTTCCGTATAAAATAAAAGGCGATTGGCATTTCATGTTTTTAGGTTGGAGAGAATTGGAAGATTATCGACAAGCAAAAATCATTGAAAGTGTAAGTTTAAAAGCCGACAGTGTTGTTTTTGGAGAACCTAAATCTTTATTGAAACTTATACCTAGAGGTAGAGAATTGATAGAGTATCCCAAAAATGTACGCTTGAGCCTAAAATACGATGCCGAAACTGAATCCATCTATTACGATGATATGTTGAAAGTTGGAGCAAGTGTATCGCCTAGTTTTTCTTTCAATGGTTACAAATTCGATAAAAAACAAAACATGTGGATACAGCATGAAGACATCGATATAAAAGCCCTTGAATAAATTCACAAAATCTTAATTACAAAGTATCAACCAACATTATATTAATCCATACAATTGCAAAAAACATCACCTATGAAAATTCACAATTTCAGTGCCGGACCATGTATTTTACCACAAGAAGTTTTACAAAAAGCTTCTGACTCTGTAAAAGAATTAGACAACATTGGCTTGTCGTTAATAGAAATTTCGCACCGCTCTAAAGAGTTTGTTGCTATCATGGAAAATGCGCAAAACTTGGTAAAAGAATTGTTAGGAGTTCCTGATAATTACAGCGTGCTTTTCTTACAAGGTGGAGCTAGTTTAGGTTTTTATAAAACAGCTTTAAACTTCTTGAAAGAAGGCGAAACAGCACATTACCTTAATACCGGTACTTGGGCAAAAAACGCAATCAAGGAAGCAAAATTGGTAGGCGATGTAAATGTTCTAGCATCTTCAGAAGACAAAAACTTCAATTACATTCCTAAAGACTACACTGTTCCTAATACAGGTTCTTACATTCACTTTACGAGCAACAACACCATTTTCGGAACTCAATTTCAAAAAATGGTTACTGCAGACATTCCAGTAATATGCGATATGTCTTCAGACATTTTCTCTCGCCCTATCAACGTATCTGACTATGCTATGATTTACGCTGGCGCTCAGAAAAACATGGGACCTGCAGGAACAACACTTTATATCATCAACAACGATTTATTAGGAAAGGTTGAAAGAACCATTCCTTCAATGTTGGATTTCTCTAAGCACATTGCTAAGGAATCTATGTACAATACCCCTCCAGTATTTGCTATTTACACATCCATGTTGATGTTAGAATGGTTGAAAAAACTAGGTGGAGTATCGGCTATTGAAAAAATAAACAATGCTAAAGCTGAATTGCTTTACAACGAAATAGATGCCAATCCATTATTTTCTGGTACAGCTGCTAAAGAAGATAGAAGTAAAATGAATGCTTGTTTTGCTTTGAACGACGAAAGCCATGCTGAAACTTTCGATGCTATGTGGAAAGCAGCTGGTATCAATGGACTAAAAGGACACAGAAGTGTTGGTGGATACCGTGCATCTATGTACAATGCACTACCATTAGAAAGCGTACAAGCTTTGGTTAATGTAATGCAAGAATTGAAAACAAAAGTAGCGTAAACACTTAATCATGAAAATATTAGCAAACGACGGAATATCACCTGCAGGTGAAGCAGCAGTAAAAAAATACGGTTTTGAAATCAGTACTGATTTTATTGCTCAAGACGAATTGGTAGATACCATCAATAAAGAAGGATACTCTGCATTATTGGTTCGCTCTGCAACAAAAGTTAGAAAAGACATAATCGACAACTGCCCAGGTTTAAAACTAATTGGTCGTGGCGGTGTTGGTATGGACAACATCGATGTTGAATATGCTAGAAGCAAAGGAATTCATGTGGTAAACACTCCTGCTTCATCTTCTCTATCGGTTGCCGAAATGGTTATGGCACAAGCATTTGCATTTTCAAGATTTTTACATAAATCGTACGCCGACATGCCTAATAAAGGTGCTACTGAATTCAAAGCCTTGAAAAAAGCCTATGCTAAAGGGACTGAGTTAAGAGGTAAAACCATGGGTATCATCGGTATGGGTCGTATTGGACAAGCTCTTGCATCTTATGCTTTAGGTTGTGGAATGGACGTGATTTTTTACGATCGTTCTAGAGAAAATACAGCCATTGAGTTAGAAATAGTGCACCATGGGACGATTGAGGTGAACCTTACAAAAAGTGACTTGGATACAGTACTTAGTAAGTCCGATTATTTATCTCTGCACGTACCAGCACAGCCAGACGGCAAAGCCATTTTAGGTGCAGCAGAATTCGCAAAAATGAAAGACTCTGCTATCCTAATCAATACTGCAAGAGGTAACTCAATCGATGCAGACGCTTTAGTAAGTGCCTTAGACAACAATACACTTAAAGGAGCTATTATGGATGTGTTTGAAAACGAACCTACTCCAAATCCAGAGTTATTGAAGCACGCTAAAATTGCTACAACTCCTCACATTGGAGCAGCAACTTTAGAAGCACAAGAACGTATCGGATTGGAATTAGCAGACCTATTGAATGAAAAATTGACGGTTAACGCATAAACATATGCCTACCACATACTAATTAAAAAAAGCTTCCATTTCGGAGGCTTTTTTTATGAACTCAAATTTTCTAATCTCCCATTAAAACACATTCTCATAATATTGGAATAACATCTTCAACACAGTAAAAGCAGAAGTTTGCACCCTCAAATAATTTACCCATGCGCCATTTCGCTTTTCTACTTTTAGTTTGTATTTCTACTTTAGGTTTTTCGCAAGAAACAGAAATTATTGCCTTGCCTTTTGGTAACCAGTGGCAGTACAACGACCATGGAGCAGAACTAACCTTACAGTACAGTCTACCCTATTTCGAAGAAACTCCATTATACAACGACAACGACTGGAACACCAAACAAGCTCCTTTTGGTTATGGGCATCAAGTTGCAACAACTTTAAAACAGAACACCGATTCTACGGACGCGGCAATTACGACCTATTTTTTGGCTAAAGACCCGAAATTTCTTCATTTCCCAGAGCAAATCAACCAACTGTATTTAACGGTTCGATACAACGATGCATTTGCTTTCTTTTTTAATGGCATTGAGGTTGCACGAGAAAACTTATTTCCTCTAAGCTATAGCGGTACAAAAGCTACAGACGATATACCGTACACAGAAGTAAGATTGGACATTTCAGCTTACAAACATCTCTTATCACCCATAAATTATTTAGACAACTTTCTTGCTGCAGAATTACATCTTGCTGATCAAAAAACTGATTCTGCATTTTTTGATGCACAAATATCCTATACGGTTGGAGCACGTCTTCCTCTCCCTATTAATTACATTACAGCGGGTCCATATTTAAGTCCTTCCACTCAAAACGAGGCCATCATAACCTACTACACAAGCCAACCAAGCAACACGGTTATTCATTACGGCACAATCGCCAACAATCTTACCGCTGAATTTCGTAACGACAGTTTAACCACTCGCCACGAAGCCAGAATAAGCCGTTTAACCCCAGGAACTACCTACCATTATGAAATTGGTGGTATTCCCAGCTTTATGAATCGGGTGGATCAGCAATTTGTAAAAACTGCCCCCATTATTGGTAAAGATACCACCACCAACATCTGGGTTACAGGCGATTTTGGAAATGGGCTTCCTACTCAGCACTTAGTATATGCCGATTACCTTTTGAAAAACGGTTTAAATAGCACCGATTTATGGATGTGGTTGGGCGATAATGCCTACGACCAAGGTACTTTTGGTGAATACCAAAGAAATGTATTTGACATCTACAATCTTACCTTAAGAAATCATGTATTACTTCCTACTCTTGGCAATCATGATGCGAAATCTTGCGTAACCACACAAGATATAGGACCGTATTTCGATTTATTTACCCTACCAAAAAATGGAGAAACCAATACCCTACCATCCGGTACTGAAGCATACTATTCATACAATTACGCCAACATTCATTTCATTTGTTTAGAATCTACCGACAATAACCGTTTACGGGGCGGGAAAATGATGCAATGGTTGGAGCAGGATTTAAAAAATAACACTGCTAAATGGACCATTGCTTTTTGGCACCATCCTCCATATTCTAAAGGATCTCATGATTCCGACAACGAAGGACAGTTAATAGAAATGAGAGAAAATGCCAATCCATTGTTAGAAAAATACGGTGTCGATTTGGTTTTGAATGGGCATAGCCATAGCTACGAACGCACATATTTATTAGATGCGCATTATGGTAAAAGCGAAACCTTCGATGCTGCCATACACCTACCACAACCAGGCGATGGAAATACGGAGCCCTATGAAAAAACCATCACCAAAGTTGGCCATAAAGGCACTGTTTATGCATTGGTTGGTTCGTCTGGGGTTTCAGATTTCGATTCGTCCTTAGACCATCCTGCTCACGCTAGTACTTCTAGTATGATAGGTTCTATGCTTTTAAAAATTGAAGCCAATACGTTGTCGGCAGAATTTATTTCACCTCTTATTCCTAGTGGTATGGGTGATAAATTCACCATTGTAAAAACCAACGAAATAGAACCTTGTACACAGTTACTAAATCTTAACGACAGCCTTATAACTTGCGGAGATAAAGCCGAATTAAATGTAGGTGATGACTTTTGGACTTACCAATGGAGTACTGGTTCAACAGATTCTATTATTCAAGTTTCAGAAAGTGGATATTACTCATTGGAAGTTCAACGTTTTCAAGATTGTTTCAATACCGATAGTATCTATGTGCAATTCGAACGCCCTGAGTTTACCTTTTCTAATAACAATCCATGCCTTGGTGACACGGTTATAATAACCGCAACAAACACCAATAACATCACTTGGAACAACAGCAATACGGCTCCAACTTATACTATGTATCAGGAAGATTCCGTTGCTTACACGGCTACTGTAAATGGCTGCACAACTTCCGACACAATCTTCCTTTCTTATTCCAAAATTGATTTTATTGATATTGAAGTAAAAAACGAAAATGGTCAACTTCAAGATCCTTTCACATTTATAATCAACAACCGCATGGTATACGATAGTGTTGTTTGGTTCTTTGGCGACGGCATAACAGATACCATTAGCGTAGGAGAACACACTTACACTTATCCTGGGAATTATAGAGTTGTATTAACAGCCTTTAAAAATGGTTGTTCAACCCAAGAGTTTTTCAAAGTCAACAGGGTAATCAATTCTATTGAACAAGAATCTGCTAGAAGAACAAATGTTCACTTTTCAAATCAGAAATTAGAAGTAGAAAATTCGGATGCAACGAACTTTACTGTAATAAACAGCATTGGAAAAATAGTAGCCAATGGCATGCTTACAAGCAATACCATTGAGCTAAAAAACATCAGTAAAGGCAACTATTGGATTCGACTTTCTGGCAACAACAAGGCTGAAACAAAAAGTTTCGTAGTGGACTAACTATACCATCACACTGAAGTATTTCTTACTCCAGGAAGCGCAATTTTGAATTTAAAAGCTACTATTCTAATTGTAAAAATGATGCCAATTGACACCCAAGAAGCAACAATTTCTGTAACGCCGTACTTCATCAGCATTGCAAACAATAACCCTCCAAATAAACAAGCTGTAGCATAGATTTCCTTTTGTAATATCAAAGGAACTTCGTTGCAAATTGTATCGCGTATGACACCTCCTAAAGTTGCTGTAACAACTCCTAAAATAACAGCTGCAGGAATAGATGCTCCATACTCTAGAGATTTAGCTGTACCAGCAACGGCAGCAAGAGAAATAGCCATAGCATCAAACAAAGTCAAAGTCTTTTGCATCTTAAGAACAAGTTTAAATGCCGCAATAGTTATAATAACGCCTATAACGGTTCCATAACACAATGTAGGATCTACTATCCATGATGGTGTTGCTCCAATAAGCAAATCTCTTATGGTTCCTCCCCCAACGGCAGTAAGAAAAGCCATAGCTGAAATTCCAAACCAATCGAAGCCTTTTCTTGCGGCTACTGTTCCTCCGCTAATTGCAAAACATATAAGACTTAAGAAATCAATTACCCACATAGCTATCTGATTTTAACGTGTTCATTTTAGCATTGTGAGGATAAGGTTTGCCGTCCTTTAAGGCTACAAATACAAAGGATGCTTTACAAATTTCTGAACGAGATCCGTTTTTCTCTTCTTTGTTCGCTACTACCATTACTGTTATCGAACTCCGACCTAAATCAGTAATAGTGGTGTGCATTTCAATGATATCACCCAAATGAGCAGGGGCCATGAAATCGACTTTATTTAATGTAGCTGTTACAAGACCATTGCACGATGTTCCGTAAAGTATTTTACGTGCGCAATTGGCTGCTGCAGAATCTAATTCTGCTAATAATTTACCGCCGAAAAGAGTTCCCGACCAATTAAGATAATCCGGAAAAACGGTAAACGTAAATAAGTGTTCTTTTTGAATATTGTTTTCTTGTAATAATGTCATTCTGTACTTATTATACTAGGTGAAGGCGGAGGAACTAATGATTTTTGGATATGCAATGTTTGACACTTATGGTTATAACTAAAATTCTTCACGGCATTCATATTCATGTTTTGCTTGATCATTGTATTTTGTTTTATGGTTAGTTTTTTATCAAAAAAAAATCCCGATGTTTTTTCAAACAACGGGATTAGTAAATTAATTCTTTAAAGCTATGTGCACGAATTCATTCATTACCAATCCCAAGTCTATGTCTTTTTGACATAACCTGTTTACAATTGATACAATATGTGTTCGTGTTTTTCACAGTACAAAATTATATATTATTTCATTCATACCTATCGCATTATTCAAAAAAAGCACCACCACTTATATTTGTTATTTATCTCAACAAAACCAACACTCATCTACACTAAATACTATTCCCTATATTTACTCCTAACCACTACTATACACCATAATGCGAAAATTTGTTAGCTGCTTCGTTTTATACTTCCTTATTTCATCCTTATTCGGTCAATCTCAATACCAATATTTCGATGGTAACGATACCATTCCTTCAGAAACGATTGAATTCCAATTCTCGGCTATTCCTGAAGATGTTTGGTATGTAGGCAAACCTGAAAAAACAATTTTCAATTCGGCCTTTTCGCAACCAAACGCCTTATTCACTTCAAAAAATGGAGGCTATTCGCCAAACAATCAATCTTCCTTCATTATACAGTACGACCCATTTACTTTTGGTCCTGGAATATTGGCTATGCAATGGACACAAAAATTGCAATACCAACCTCCTACAGATTCAGACGCTGGTGACGGTGGCTATATTGAGTTTTCATTGGACTCGGGTGCAACTTGGCAGAATGCATTAACAAGCCCATACGTATACAACTTCTATGGCTACAACACCAACAACGTAGCAACACTTAGCAATGGTCAAGAAGGTTTAGTTGGTACCGATCCCGTATGGCGAGATATTTGGTTGTGTTTCGATCAATCGTTTTTGCAACAATTAAAAACTGTGTTTTTTAGATTTACTCACGTTTCCGACGACAACTCATCTTGGCATGAAGGCTGGATGATAGACAATTTCCAAATGCACCTCACATTGGTACACACCATTTCAGAAAAAGAGTCGAACGATTACCTCAATATTCTCCCCAACCCCACCAATGGGATTGTAAAAATACAAGCTGAAAAACGCAACGATTTCCACATCATACAAAACATGGAACTCATTAATATAGACGGAACCGTTGTAGAAACATTCGGTATGAGTCCTACAAAATTCCAAATTGACATAAGCCACCACCCAAGAGGGACATATTACTTAAAAGTTCAAACCAATATCAAAACAGAAATTCACAAAATAATATTGATAGATTGATCTTAAATGCCACTTAAAAATCAATTTCGATTCCTGTTTTATGTGAGTATTGTTTTGTTTCCAGCCTTTTGCTTTTTGAACGAAACAACACCATACCAATGGCCCAAAACACAATACTTTCCGGCAATGCCAATGGATAGTAGCAATTTGGTTACTGTTGAAGGCGCAGAGCTTGGGCGCTATCTATTTTACGACCCCATTTTGAGTGTTGACAGTACTTTCTCGTGCGCTAGCTGTCACCATCAAGAATATGCTTTTAGCGATAATGCATCTTTAAGTGTTGGTGTTTACGGCGATTCGCTAACTCGTAATACCATGCCCCTTTTCAATTTAGCGTGGTATTCTGCTATGTTTTGGGATGGCCGCTCTCCAAGTATTGAGAATCAAGTATTTCATCCGGTTTCCAATGTTTTAGAAATGGATTTTAGTTGGACAGAAGCAGAAAAGCGCATCAATAGGAGCTCGTTTTATTCAACCAAATTCAAAACCATTTTCCAAACAGACTATGTTGATAGCATACTGATAGCGAAAGCGATTGCTCAATTTGAGAGAACATTAATCTCTGCCAACTCTAAGTACGACAAAGTATTAAGAGGCGAAACCTATTTGAACGAGCAAGAGTATAGAGGATTTGTATTGGCCAACGACCAATCTAAAGGCAACTGTTTGCAATGCCACACATCAGATGCTGATGCTCTTGGAACTACCAGAGTGTTTAGCAACAATGGACTCAATGCAGCTCAAACAATGAGTGATTTTACAGACAAAGGATTAGCCAGCCATACAAGCAATGCATCCGATGGAGGGAAATTCAAAATACCCAGTTTTAGAAATGTAGGCTTTACAGCACCCTACATGCACGATGGTCGTTTTAAGACCTTGGAAGAAGTGCTGGACTTTTACTCTGACAATTTACAACACAGCTATAGCCGCGATTCGAAATTAGCTCCAAAAACCAGTACAGGATTCAAACTCAACCACCAAGAGAAAAAAGACATCATTGCTTTTTTACGAACGATGAACGACAGTAGTTTCATCAGCAATCCTGAATTTGCAAATCCTTGGAAACAAAAAAACCGCTACTAGAGCGGTTTTTATATATTCAAAAACGAGAATTTTTATTTCCCTAATAATGCTTTTGTTTTAGCTACAATCGTAGCAGCGTTGCATTCGTATTTCTCAAGCAATTGCTCTGGTGTACCACTTTCACCAAAAGTATCGTTTACGCCAACCATTGCCATTTTACAAGGAAAGTTTCTAGCCAAAGCACCTGAAATAGACTCACCCAATCCACCATAAATTTGGTGTTCTTCAGCACTAACAACGGCACCTGTTTTTTTAGCAGAAGCAATGATCGCTTCTTCATCAAGTGGTTTGATTGTATGGATATTCAAAACTTCTGCTGAAATTCCTTCTTTAGCCAAAGTTTGAGCCGCTAATACAGCTTCCCATACTAAATGACCTGTAGCACAAATAGTAACATCTGTACCTTCTTTTAGCAATTGTGCTTTCCCAATTTCAAAAGGTGCATCTGCAGGAATGAATACAGGTCTTTTTGGACGACCAAAACGCAAGTAAACAGGTCCTACGTAATCGGCTATAGCCAATGTAGCTTGTTTTGTTTGAGTATAGTCAGCAGGGTTGATAACTACCATGTTTGGCAAAGCCTTCATCATGGCCAAATCTTCTAAAATTTGGTGAGTAGCACCGTCTTCACCAAGGGTTAAACCCGAGTGAGAAGCACATATTTTTACGTTTTTATCAGAATAAGCAATACTCTGACGGATTTGATCAAATACACGGCCTGTGGAAAAGTTAGCAAAGGTTCCAGTAAATGGAATCTTACCTCCTATTGTTAGTCCTGCAGCCATACCCATCATGTTAGCTTCAGCAATACCTACTTGAAAAAAACGCTCTGGGTTAGCATCTTGAAATGCATTCATTTTTAACGATCCAGTTAAATCGGCACAAAGTGCAACCACTTTATCGTTTGTTTCACCAAGTTGTGTTAATCCGTCACCAAATCCCGAACGAGTGTCTTTGTTGTCTAATTCGCTTGCATTAAGCTTAAGTATATCAATATTCAATGCTTTCATCTTAGTAATCTCCTTCGGTTTCTTCTAATTGTGATAATGCGTTAGCAAGTTGATCGTTGTTTGGAGCAACACCATGCCATTTGTGAGTACCCATCATAAAGTCTACTCCAGCGCCCATTTCGGTTTGCAATACGAGCATTACAGGCTTTCCTTTACCTGTTCTTGTTTTAGCATCTTCTAATGCTTTCACAACCGTAGCCATATCGTTTCCATTGGGAACCAAAACGGCATCCCAACCAAAGGCAGTAAATTTTTGAACCAAATCGCCCATAGGCATTACATCGTCAACATCACCATCAATTTGACGGCCATTGAAATCGATGCAAGAAATAAGATTATCAACTTTTCGGCCTGCAGCATAAATAGCAGCTTCCCAAATTTGTCCTTCCTGTAATTCTCCATCACCGTGTAAGGTATACACCAAATGATTGTCTCCGTTCAACTTTTTAGCTTGAGCTGCTCCAATGGCAACAGACATACCTTGTCCTAAAGAACCTGATGCCATTCTAATACCAGGTAGCCCTTCGTGAGTTGCAGGGTGACCTTGAAGTCGAGTCCCTAACTTTCTAAAAGTGTCTAATTCTTTAACATCAAAGTATCCGCTTCTAGCCAAAGTAGAGTACCAAACTGGAGATATATGTCCGTTGGATAAGAAAAATAAATCTTCTCCATTTCCGTCCATAGAAAAATCAGTATTGTGATCCATTATACGACCATAAAGCGCAACAAAATATTCTACACAGCCCAATGATCCACCTGGATGTCCACTGTTTACGGCATGCACCATACGCAAAATGTCGCGTCTTACTTGCGAGCTTAACTTTTCTAAGGCTTCGATACTTTTCATTCGGGTGACTTTAATATTGGCAAATCTATTAAGTTTACGACAATGAAATCCGAAATTATGATCAAGAATTTTCAATATTTTGCTCTAGCCCTTGTCTTATTCGTTCAAACCGCTTATTCTCAAAGCGATAATTCATATCAAGGTTCGTTTACAGGCGTAACAGGTGTAGGAAAAGTAAAACTTAAACTTATTGCTGACAGTCAAAGTTTCGCGAAAATAGTTGGAACGAATGAAGAAGCTGGCAACGTAAAGATCTCGTTTTCGAATAACAATGTAAAAGTTCAAGCCTTGCAATTTTGGAAAGGCGACTATATAGTTGTTGAGGTGCATTATAAAAATTTAATGTCTGTCAATTTAGATGCTGGAGCATTGGCTTATGCATCATCTAGAATAAACAGCGATAACTTAAATCTTAACCTTAGTGCGGGCTCAGAATTGGACGCAGATGTTCAATGCGACTTATTAACCATGAAAGCAGGTCAAGGATCTGTAATAACCATATCAGGAACAGCCGATAATTTGACCGCTAACGCGAGTACTGGCGCAGAAATAAATGCACAAAAAGCCGCCTTTGATTCGTGTACATTAAAGAGCAATACGGGCAGCGAAATTACAGTTAGAAGCTGTGATAACTTAACGGCTAAAGCCAACACTGGTGGGATGATATACTACGTCACAAAACCAAACAACAGCAATATTTCAGCCAATACTGGAGGCGAAATAAAGAAATTGTCTAACTAAATTTCCATTGCATTTAGTTATACTAGTGCATTGAATACTTCAAATAATACGGTTGGATAGACATCTCTTTCTAACCGTTTTTTTATACTCAACAAAATCTTCGCTAAAAATAAATTTAGATTAAGCTTCCTTCCTTTTTGTTGAGCATTTATTAATCGTGCGATGATATTATAGCCAAGTACTCATCACACTTTAGCATAATGAAGTTATTGGCTATTATTTTTTCTTTCCTGACGACAATTGTTGGTTATTCACAAAATTCTCGACCTGAAGTTCCTCAACAACAAGATAAACTTGCACCTTTTTATCATGGTGTAGCGTCTGGCGATCCTCTACCAAGTGCCGTAATAATTTGGACCCGATTCACTCCAGATAGCGAGCAATTACAAGCCGTCAAAATACAGTACACCGTAGCTACGGATACGGCATTTCAAAACATTGTGCAGCAAGGTGAAGTTTTCGCTGATCCTTTGAATGATTTCACTGCCAAAGTGGATGTAAAACACTTAAAACCAAACACCTACTATTACTATGTATTTACTGCGCCCTCCGGAAAAAACTCTTTAATCGGACGAACCAAAACAGCCCCAATTGGTCATTATTCGCATTTCAGAGCCGCATCTCTATCCTGCACCAGCATTTATTCCGGCTTTTTTAATGGTTACACTCGCATTGCAGAACGCAACGACTTGGATTTAGTAATACACGTTGGAGACTATTTGTACGATTTTGTGGACGGAAATGGCAACAACCGCGTTCCTGATCCATACCCAGAAACACCCAAAGATTTACAATCATGGAGAGATCGTCATGATTATTACGAATTAGATGTTGATTTGATACGTGCACGTCAGCAGCACCCATTTGTAATTATATGGGACAATCACGATGTAGATGATTACCACAAAAATGCCGTGAGTTATAAAGCTGCCAACCGAGCATTTTACGAATGGTTACCTATACGACTGAAACAAGATGAACTGGTAGACACGTTAAAAATTTATCAAAAGTTAGAATACGGAGACTTGGTAGATATTGTTATGCTTGACTGCTATTCTTATAAAGACGATGAAGTTGGAACCAACGCCAACAATTTCAATAACGATGAAATTGACGATGAAAACAGAAGCTATTTGGGCGACAAACAAAGAGAATGGTTGTATCAACAAATAGACAGTTCTTCTGCCGTATGGCGCATATTTGGAAGCCAGAAACTCATGGCTCCTTGGTGCTTAGGTTGCTTTCCAGACATTACCGGAGATCTTGATTTCCCTGTATTCAACGACAACGGAAATGTTTTCAATGTAAGAGCTTGGGATGGATATCCTGCTGAACGAAAAAACCTATTTAACAAACTAAGAGAAAAAGGAAGCCGTAACAATCTTACATTAAGTGGAGACGCACATTTGGCTTTTTATGCAGACTTAACCGAAGATCCTTTCAACCTTATTGAATACAACCCCCTTACAGGAGGGCAATCTGTTGGTGTCGAATTATTACCGAGCAGCTTAACACGTGAAAATTTTGATGAAATATTGGCCGATGAAGGTGGAGGAAAGCCAAATTCGGCATACTATTCTGCAGCAGAAACATTAGCCAATGCATCGCGTGTAGCCAATATACATCACAAATACAGTAATTTTTCAGATCACGGATATGCTTTAATTGATATAACACCGGAAAGAATTATCGGTGAATTTTGGGTTTCCGAAAAAATTGAAGTCCAATCGACAGAAACAATGATGCGTTCCCACACCTGCGAAGCCAACAGTGGCGTTTGGAGTGTATTACCAAATCTAACTCCATCCGAAGGCAAAACTTTTCAAGCCACCCCTGCCCCATTGTTGCCTCCAACAGCGAATATTGTTGGCATTACACAACAAAACCCTAATGCTTTCGTAGCTAGCATATATCCTAACCCTGCCAGCGAAGGCATCACCATAATTCTACCCCACAACCTTGCTTCATGGACCATAGAATTGCTCGATGTTCGTTCTGTTGTATTGCAATCTGAAAGAGTAGAAAATGAAAAACAAGCCAAACTTACCTTTGCTTCCAACTATACAGCAGGCACCTATTTCGTAAGAATATCATCGCACGGCCAACAATTCATTCAGAAAATCAGCATTCAATAAGTCTAGTTGTTCGCTTGATCTAGTAAGGAAACACCAATAATTTAAGTCCTTTCTTAACAACCTATGCCGTAGCCAAAATAACCGAGTATATTTGCCCGAAATTTCAAGACAATGGCATTAAAATGTGGTATCGTGGGGCTTCCCAACGTAGGTAAATCAACTTTGTTCAACTGCTTATCAAACGCAAAAGCACAAAGTGCCAACTTTCCGTTTTGTACCATTGAGCCAAACATAGGTACCATCAATGTTCCCGACAGCCGTCTTGAAAAATTAGAAGAGCTAGTAAACCCGGAACGTGTAGTTCCTACTACTGTAGAAATAGTCGATATCGCTGGATTGGTTAAAGGTGCTTCTAAAGGTGAAGGACTTGGAAATCAATTTTTAGGAAACATTAGAGAAACAGATGCTATACTTCACGTATTGCGTTGCTTCGATGATGGCAACGTAGTTCACGTTGACGGTAGCGTAAATCCGAAAAGAGACAAAGAAGTTATCGATACGGAACTTCAACTTAAGGATTTAGAAACCATTGAAAAGAAAATTAGTGGTGTAGCTAGAGCGGCTAAAACAGGCGATAAAAAAGCCAAAGACGAATTGGATATTTTCACTAAAATCCAAGAAACTCTTGAAGGTGGTAAATCTGTTAGAACAATGGATTTATCTGAAGACGAATTAGAATTGATAAAATCGTTGCAACTCATTACATTAAAACCTGTAATGTACGTGTGCAATGTTGACGAAGAATCGGTTAAAACGGGCAACAAATATGTTGAAGAAGTAAGAGAAGCCGTTGCCGATGAAAACGCTGAAATCATCATCATTGGTGCTGGCATTGAAGCTGACATTGCTGAATTAGAAAGTTTTGAAGAACGTTCTGAATTTCTGAACGACATCGGACTTGAAGAAGCTGGTGTAAATAAACTTATTAGAGCGGCCTATACTTTATTGGATTTAGAAACATACTTTACTGCTGGGGTAAAAGAAGTAAGAGCTTGGACCATCAAAAAAGGTTCTACAGGACCTCAAGCTGCTGGTGTAATCCATACCGATTTCGAAAAAGGTTTCATTCGTGCAGAAGTAATTCCATATAAAACTTTCGTTGAATTCGGTTCTGAAAAAGCGTGTAAAGAAGCAGGAAAAATGCAAGTTGAAGGAAAAGAATACATTGTAAACGATGGCGACATCATGCATTTTTTGTTCAACGTATAGTTGACCAATAACACTTCATTATTAAACGATATATTTAAAGCCTTATGCGATTAATTAGGCTTTTGTATATCGTTTTTTTGTTTTCAAGTATTTCGGTATTTGGGCAAAAAAGCTATTCCAAAACCATTTTAAATGAACAATTCAATCGCATAAGTCAATCAGGCAGTTTAACCACTTGTCACGATACTAGCTTATCTATTTTTAGTTTCATTCCGGTATTGGGTAACAATGCATTCTTTTCAACTGATTTGATTGCATTAAAACACGATAGTTTAGGACAATTAGTCAGCAAACAATATTTAAAATTCCCTGAATCTTACACCTTATTTTCTAGCAAATGGTATCACAATAAAATATTTGTTGTGCTAACTACCAATCTTCAATCGGGAACAGCAAGCTCAGGCAAAAACATCGTTTTACTAAAGTTCAGCAACAACCTTATCCTTGAAAAATCTGTTGTTTTCTCATCCTTTGAATTAGAAACAAACAGCCCGAGTACTTTGACAGAAGCTCCCGACAGTACACTTATATTTTCAGGAAGAGTAAAATCCCCTCTAAACGGTGGTCCTGGCGATCAATTTCTTGCTCAAATTGATTTTGATTTGAATGTGCTTCAAAGCACCGAACTATTTCAACAATTTAAATACTCAATACCGGGTTATTCAAACGGAAACTACTTTTGGTACACCTACGAAGGACGATATACTCTCGATGCCAATTTCAATTCTTTAAACAACGACAGCTTGGTTGACACTGATGACACAAGGCCCAGTGTGGTTGGTTTTCAGGCTAATTCAGGAGGCATCAATTTAAAAATTATCAACAATGTTTCTTCAAATAATTACAACCGAATTGTACGATTCAACAACGGTCATATTCAGCAAAAAATATTGCTTTCCGCCTCTGGCTTTTTAATCAACATCAATAACTCAAATGACAACAAAGAATTCTATACTCCTTACCTTAATGTGAACGATAGTCTTCGTTTAGACATGTACACTCTGGCAGAAGATTCGGGCTACACTTTGAAACAAACAGTTAGTTTAAACGACACCAATTACATCAACGCCAAACCGCACAAACAAGCTTTAGGCCATTATTTGGTAGAACATATAGACTCTCAAGATTCAAGCATCAACTTTCTAAAAGGAGTCGATTCCATTCCTTCAGCATCTTGTCTAAGAATTAGTTTTCCTGTTGATACTATTATCGACACCAATAGTGTTAATTACTCTTTTATACCCAGAATAGGCAATGTTCCTTCTCTCACCAAAAACATACCATTCTCTACATACAATTACAACGTACAATCCATCGATTCTTTAAACGCTGCGAGAGACACCACTCTTCCAGCTTTTGATTTCAAATGCATCAACAAATCATGTGGTGTTTTCGCTCCCCCAAATGGTGGATTAGTTTGCAACAAAGACGATATCATACTTCGCGTGCATAGAGAAAACCCTTTTGGGCTCGACACCAATCAATTCATAACTACTATTACATGGAATGATGTCTTAGTACAAGACACCTTACATGTAAAAGGCCCACTAGCTCAAACAGTAAAGGTACATGGTGAAAATATTTTTTGTGAACAGACCTATTTTGTCAGTCTTGATTTTGATAGTGTAAGAGCAAATTCGTTTCACAAAGGAGACATTTGTTTGGATTTCCCTACAGAAGCCACTATACATGTCAACGGATTGTTTGATCAAATCACTTGGCAAAACCCCACATTTGAAGATACCACATTCCAACGTGTATATAGGCCTGGCACCTATCCTTTTAGGGTAACAAGTACTAAGGGATGCGCCTTGAATTTAAATGCCATCGTACCAGAAATGTGCCCGCCAAAAGTATTCATACCCAATGCATTTACGCCCAATGGAGACGGTACTAATGATGCCTTTGTAGGTTATGCCGATTTTACGGATGAATTCATATTCAGAATTTACGATCGATGGGGCAAAGTTATTTTTACAACGTCCACATCGCCCATAATTTGGGACGGAACATACAAAGGTGAACCCGTACAAATTGGAGTTTACAATTGGCGATTGGTTTACAATAGCATCTATCAAGGTGATTTGTATATCAAAGACCTTTTTGGTCACATCACCCTTGTTAAATAGTATCGATAGTTTTTCTTATTTTAACGAACATCAAACCTAAAAAACATGGGGATTTTCTCAAAAATAATGGCCATGACCAACTCGGCCGATCACAAATACACTGTTGATTCTGAACAAGAAGCATGGCTAGGAATACTGTATACAATCATTGCTGCTGATGGAGAAATAAAAGACATTGAAATAGATGAATTATGCGATCGACTTCAGCATAAAACTTTCTTCAAGAATGTTGATGTAACAGATTTATATCATGTTGCTAATCAAGCCTATCAAAAACACGGAGGAAAAACGTTAATTGATAAATGCTCTGAAAAAATAAGTTCAGAAAATAGGGCTACAGTCCTCACTATAGCAATAGATTTGATGCTAGTTGATGGTCACGAAGATGAAGAAGAAAAAAAATTCATCCATTATTTAGCCGAAAAATTAAGCCTCCAATCGAATACCTCTGACCAAATTGTCGAAGTATTGAATTGGCGCAACAAATACAACAAATTCAGTTGATTTTTTTACTATTTTTGACTCATAACAATAACAAGACAAACTCACGGCTTGCTCTGTGAATATAAGGGAATCGATTCACGTTGATTCCCTTTTTTTATCATGAATCATCTGGCACAAACATCTCCTTTTCCTATCAACTTACAGATAGAAAAAGCCAAAGGCATATACCTCTACACCAATCAAGGTGAAAAGTATATGGATTTAATTTCTGGTGTTGGAGTCAACAACATAGGCCATTCTGATAATAGAGTTATTAAGGCCATACATCGCCAAAGTAAAAAGCACCTACATGTTATGGTGTATGGCGAATACGTACAACCGGTACAACAAATCTTCGCAAAAAAACTTAGCGTTTGTTTTCCAGATAGCCTCAACACTTGTTACTTCACCAATTCAGGTGCAGAAGCCATTGAAGCAGCTCTAAAATTAGCCAAACGCTGTACTGGAAGAACCGATTTTATTGCTTTAAACAAAAGTTATCACGGTAGTACTCATGGTGCGCTTTCTGTTACAGGTAACGAAGAAAAGAAGTTTGCTTTTCGTCCGTTTTTACCTGGAGTTAAATTTATTGATCAAAACAATTTCAATGGATTACAAAAAATTACAACCAAAACTGCGGCTGTAGTTCTTGAGATAATCCAAGGCGATGCTGGAGTTAGAATCAGTGACCACAAATGGTTAAAAGCACTTCAAATAAGGTGCAAAGAAACCGGTACACTTATTATAGCCGATGAAATACAAACTGGGTTTGGGCGTACAGGCAAAATGTTTGCATTTCAGCATTTCAATTTCCTTCCGGATATAGTTTGTGTAGGCAAAGCTATGGCTGGCGGCATGCATATGGGAGGATTGGTTTCGTCTCAGAAACTAATGAATCAGTTTACGCACAACCCAATACTTGGTCATATCACAACATTTGGAGGGCACCCTATTTCATGTGCTGCTGGTATAGCCAACCTTGATATACTTTCGGATGAAAATTGGATAGATAGAAGCGAGCAAAAAGCCGATTATATTTTCAACACTCTTTCGAAACACAAAGCCATTAAGGAAATCAGGTACAAAGGTTTGTTTTTTGCCATCGACCTAAAGAACGAAAAAATTCTATCGTCATTTTTAGAACATCTAAAAGATAAAGAAAAGGCTTTGGCATTTCGCTTTCTTTCTGCACCTTATTCGTTTAGACTTGCCCCACCGCTTTGCATTACACAAAAACAAGTTGAGCAAGCCTGTGAAAAGATACTGCGTGCTTTAGATGCTGTAACAGCTTAATTTTTATTTCTTTATAACTGTTTTGCTTGTTGGCACTCCGTTAACACTTAGTACTACGCTGTAAGTTCCTGCTTGTATATCTGATGCATTCACTTTCATATAGTTGATACCACTTTCGCTGTTTACGGTAGTAAAATCGGCCACTTTTTTTCCTGTTAAATCATACAAGCAAATGGCAATATCGGAAGCATTTTCTAAATGATACTGTATTACAAATTCGTTAGAAAATGGGTTGGGATACACACCAAAAACAACCAATTCCATTAACTCATCTACACCAACAACTCCATGATTAATGGGGTACAATGGAGCCAAAGCGTCAAACTTTCTACCTGGATCTGATGGGCCACTTCCTACTTCTACATATTTAGTGCCTGTTCTACTTTTATAAGCCGCTCCAAACTCACCTTCTTCGGTTATTTCACTAATATCAGTATAATACCATTCTGCCTGAATGGCACTCGAATCGATGTTCAAGATCATATATCCTTTTTTCACCAAATCAACATAGCGCATATGCAGGTTATTGAGTTTTATAGCTTCAGCTGCCAATGGTATATCTAGTCCTGGAGAAGTAACCGAAGTAACTACAAATTCTACCCCTACCGATCCTGTTTTTAAGACTGGTTCATACAGCACATCCGGAATATCCATTGCCCAAGATGTATGAATATCACCCGTAAGGACCACGAAATTTTCAATATTACTTGCCGATTTAACTACATCAATTACGCGGCTTCGCTCTGAGTTATAACCATCCCACTGATCGGTGTTGATTGGAACACCTGCTATTCGCAACGGTGAAAACATAACTTGTTGCCCTAATATTTGGTATTGTGCTGTGCTGTTTTCCAATTCCGTTTTTAGCCATTCGAATTGAGTATTTCCTATTAGTTTTCTATCAGCACTATATATTTCAGGGGAACCAATACTAGCTTGTAAATCTCTGTCCGACACCCTTGTATCCAACATGTACAAATCGGCCAAATCGCCATAATGCATGGTACGGTATATGTTTGTGTAATCGAAATCTCTTACCGGCAACCACTCTTTGTAAGCTTTTAGAGCGTTCAATTTTCTGGTTTCCCACTCTCCTTCTGTAGTTTCTTGATGATTATTGGCTCCTGTTTTGTATGCATTATCAGTAAACTCATGATCATCCCATACATTGATAAATGGATATTGTTGATGAATATTTTTCAACTGACTATCCAATCGATATAAGGAGTAGCGTAATCTGTAATCATCTAAACTTACAATTTCATTTTCAGGCAAATAACTTCTCCCTTCAATATTAGATCCATAACCACCTACTTGATATTCGTATATATAATCTCCTAAATGCACTACGGCATCAATATCGTTTCTGTTAGCTATTTGTTGGTAAGCATTGAAATAGCCATGTTCGTAACTACTACAAGATACTATGGCAAATCTCAAATTATCTACCTCATCGGCTTTCGGAGCTGTTTTGGTTCTACCTCGAATAGAATATTGATTTTCACCTAAAAAATCGTAATAATAAGTTGTATTGGATTGCAAACCATGAACATCTACTTTAACCGTAAAATCTCGTTCAAAACTGGTTGTAAAAACTCCTTCTGCAACAACATTTTCCATTGCCGTATCGGTTGCCATACGCCATTGAACATCCAAATCATCTACATTTCCTTCTGGAGTAATGCGTGTCCAAATAACAACCGCTTCATTGGTTGGGTCGCCTGATGCAACACCGTGATAAAAAGGTTTTAGTTGAGGGTTTATTTTTAGTCTTCCATCAATATTTTGAGCGTTAATCACAAATTGTGATAGCATCAAAAAAATAAAGAGTAGTGTGTTTTTCATCGTGACTTATTATGCCACAAAACAAAGGGTATACAAGCCGATACCGCGAAAATTAGAATGATGAAATGATTAAAGAAACGCTATGAAAACGAAGAAAATACAGGGTCAATATTTACTTAACATTACCTCAATATTGAGCAAAAAAAAAGAGGACCGTAGTCCTCTTTTAATATCACTATTAAGATAAATCTTAGAAGTGGAAAGTTAAGCTAACACGACCACCTGTAAGGTTGTTGTTCAAACCAAAGTTTCTTGTACGGCTTGTACCTTCGATAGTATTAGTTTCAGTAGTTGTTGTACTACCTACTCTTGTTACAGTCAATTGCTCAGTTTCACCTGCAGCTTGGCTATCGTAACCTAAAGCTAAACCAGCTTCAAAACCTAAAGCCAATTTTGGAGCGATAAAGTATTCAGCACCTACAAAAGCACGAGCACCAATGTTGAATGCCAATCCGCTTTTGTTGTTGATGTTGTAAGTACCAGCAGCTAAATCAGAATCATCGTTACCGAATTCCAACTCAGAGCTAGAAGAACCAATTCCAGTATATGCATCAGCACCACAGAATCCTTGAATTCTAGTGTTACCACGTCTGTGTTCGTGACCTACAAATACTTGAATGTTTGTGTTTTTGCTTTTGCTTTTGTCAGTTACTGTGTTATTTGCATCAGCAACACCAGCGTTCAATTCAGCAGTTTCAGTTAAGTCAGTAGATTGGTTCAAACCTAAAGTAAGACCCATTCTGCAAGCTTCAGTAGCTGATTCGAATTTTTTGAATGTAAATGTGTAGTTCAAAGGTTGAGCTGAAACGCTAGCACCAGAGTTGTTGAACTTCAATAAGTTCAATACAGGTACTGCATCAATAGAGATAGCCATATCCCCAGCTTCTGGCAACATCATTTCACCTTTCTTAGAAACAAGGCCTTGAGCGTTTAGAGCAACAGTTGCTGCAGCTACCGCAAATACAGAAAGTACTAATTTTTTCATGTTTGTTTTTTTGATTGTTGGTCGCAATTTTAATAATAAAATCCATACCTAAAGTCTTTTTTCAAGCATGGGCACAAATTTAAACTCTCCGAAATTTTCTTCTTGAAAATCATTTTCACCCAATCTGGTAATTCTTTTCATTGTTTGAGATCCATAATTATCGCCAACAGGTATAATCATTACTCCCCCTACAATCAGCTGCTTAAGTAACTCTTGAGGAATAAATGGGGCTCCACAAGTCACTACTATTCCATGAAATGGTGCTAAGGTTGGAAAGCCTTTAAAACCATCTCCAAAACTTAAATGAACACGATGTTTTAATTTATTTAAAACCTTCTTTGCTTTTAAATGCAGCTCTTTTAAGCGCTCAATACTATAAACTTCTAACCCCATTTCGGCTAAAACAGCAGTTTGATAACCACATCCTGTTCCTATTTCCAAAACTTTATTGCCTTTTTTCACTTTCAACAAAGTCGATTGAGCAGCAACAGTTGAGGGATGCGAAATCGTTTGATTCAACCCAATAGGCAAAGCTCTGTTTTGATAAGCCAATTCCGCAAGGGCAGAATCGAGAAAATAATGACGAGGTACTTGAGACATCGCCTTCAAAACATCTTCACTGAATGCTTTCTCTAATCGGAGTTCGTTTATTAGACCATTCCTTAGGCCTTGATGCTTGTATGAGTCTTCCACAGAGTAAATATAAGTTTATCAACAGTGCAAAGTTATACTCGTTTATAAATTGATGACCGCTGTTTGCATATTGCTTTTACCTTTGAAAAAAAGTTGCAACTATGAAAATTGGCGTTATTGGAGCAGGTCATTTAGGACAATTTCATTTGAATCAATTGAGCGAAACTCCTGAATGGAACCTCATTGGGCTGTTTGACAGTGACAATAACAGAGCCTCAGAGATGGCTGCCAAACACTCTATCACTGCTTTTGAGACCATAGACGCTTTGCTTGACAAAGTAGATGTTGTAGACATTGTAACGCCTACTTTATCACATTTTGAAATTGCTGCAAAAGCCATTCAAAAAGGCAAACACGTTTTTATTGAAAAACCGGTTACCAATACGGTTGAAGAGGCTGAAAAGCTTATTGAACTCAGTAAAGAATTCAATGTGAAAGTTCAAGTTGGACACATAGAAAGATTCAACCCAGCATTCAAAGCCGCTGTAAATAGCATATCGAGCCCACAATTTATAGAAACGCACCGATTGGCACAATTCAACCCACGTGGGAATGATGTTTCAGTTGTTCTAGATCTTATGATTCATGATTTAGACATCATTCTAAGTACGGTTAAATCTCCAATTTCAAACATTTCTGCTTCTGGCGTTTCGGTTATTTCTGACACTCCAGATATAGCAAATGCACGCATTGAATTTGAAGATGGATGTGTAGCCAACCTTACAGCTAGTAGAATATCAATGAAAAACATGCGTAAATCACGCTTTTTTCAAAAAGACGCCTACGTAAGCGTCGATTTCTTCGAAAAGAAGTCTGAGATTATTCAGATGAAACCTGTGGATGAAAACACATCCGAATTTGCCATCATATTCGACCCAGGCAACAACAAGGAAAAGAAAGAAATACTTTTCAATAGTCCAAATGTAACCGAAAGCAATGCAATAAAAGATGAGTTACTTTCCTTTTACGAAAGCATAGCCAATAACACTGAGTGTGTTGTTACTATTCACGATGCCTATGCTGCTCTAAAAACGGCACATGCCATTTTAGATAGAATTGGTCACAAAACAATAAGCGCATAAAAGCTTCGTTTTACCATTGCAAATTTTTGTTAAACCCTAATTTCTTACACCTTGTTTAGAACTTTATTTTTGTGTGCAATCTTCGCTTTGATGTTTATCGGTTGCGACACCATTAACCCAAGTGAACCTACACCTGCCTATTTAAAAATAGACAGCATAGATGTTGCACTTAATTACGATACACAAGGTTCATCATCATCTAACATTACCGAAGCTTGGGTATTTATAGATGGGCAATTACAAGGTGTACACGATTTGCCTTTAACAACTCCTATTCTAAGCTTTGGAGAACATACAATTTCAATAGCGGCAGGCATTAAACGAAACGGCATTGCTGGTTTAAGAGTAGATTATCCTTTTTACACGCGCTATGTTAAAGATGTCAATTTTAACGCCTTAGATACTGTTGTACTAAATCCTGTAGTAACCTACAATACCGGCCTCAATGTGTTCATTGAAGATTTTGAAGATCCAGGTTTAAAATTCATTGCTGACACACAAAGCGACACCAGCATGTCGATTACAAAAGACCCTGCGCTTGTATTTGAAAAAACAGGTTCGGGTGTTATCAAAGCCGATAGCAACGAGGTCTTTTTCTTAGTGAAAACAAATCAAGAATTCAGTTTACCATCTGGCGAACCAATTTTCTTAGAGTTGAATTACAAAACAGACGAAGATTTTCAAGTTGGAATAATTGCTACACAAAGTGGCAACACTTTTCCTGTAAGATCTAGTTTCGTAAAACACACCTTAACAGAGACGGGCGAAAAGGTTTGGAAAAAGATTTACATCGACCTATCAACTGAAGTGAATCAAAATCCAAGTTCTTCTTTCGAAATTTATATCAGCGGTCAATCTACAGCTGCCGGACAAGAGTTTTATTTCGACAATATAAAATTGGTTTACAGGAATTAATATGGCAAGAAATAAAGCCAAACAAAGAAGCATCTATGTTGTTGCCGATATTGTTTCGGCTATGTTCGCTTGGGCCCTGTTTTTTGTGTTTCGAAAAAGAATACTAGAACCTGAAAAATTCGGCATTCCTATAGATCTACAATTTGATAATAATTTTTATCTAGCCCTTATATTCATACCCGTTTTTTGGGTCAGTTTGTACACCATTTCCGGAATGTACTACGGTATTTATCGTAGGTATAGACTCAAGGAAATAAGTCAAGTAACCACCATTACCATCATTGGTGTAACCCTTCTTTTCTTTGTTTTTATTCTAGACGATTCTATTCCTAACTACAAAAGTTATTATCGTTCTTATTTCACTCTGCTTTACCTTCACTTTATTCCAACACTAGTTTTTCGTTTTCTTATTACCAACAACACCGTAAAGCGCATTCATAATCGCAAAATAGGTTTCAACACCATTTATATAGGCGGTTCAGCTGTTGCCGTTGAAAATTTCAAAGAAATAGATAGCATCAAAAACTATCCAGGCTACAAATTTGTTGGATATGTATCAGCCAATGGTACCGATGATTTACTCAGCGAAATTGGCTTTAAAAAATTGGGGAAAATGGATGACTTGGTCTCCGTTATAGAACAGCACAACATAGAAGAAGTTATTATAGCAGTAGAAAGCTCTGAGCATCAAAAAATTTCGAAACTCTTAAACTCTTTACAAGAGACCCATGTTAGAATTAAGGTAGTTCCAGACATGTACGACATAATGGCTGGATCGGTAAAAATGACCAGTATTTTTGGATCTCCTTTAATTGAAGTCAATCCTCAGTTAATGCCTTCATGGCAAATCATAGCAAAAAGAGCTTTTGACATTACCGCAAGTTGTTTTGCTATACTATTATTAATTCCGGTGTACCTAACCTTAATGGTTTTGATAAAACTCAGTTCTAAAGGACCAATATTTTTCACCCAAGAACGCATCGGAAAATTCAAAACACCTTTTAAAATCATCAAATTCAGAACCATGTATGTGGGCTCCGAAAAAGATGGTCCACAATTATCAAGTTCTAACGATTCTAGGATTACCCCTATTGGGCGATTTTTAAGAAAAACTAGATTGGATGAAACGCCACAATTTTTCAATGTTCTGAAAGGCGATATGTCCATAGTAGGACCAAGACCAGAGCGTCAGCATTACATCAATCTTATTACCGCACAAGCACCTCACTATGTGTATTTGCTAAAAGTAAAACCTGGCATTACATCTTGGGGCCAAGTAAAGTATGGATATGCCGAAAATGTTGACCAAATGGTACAGCGTTTGAAATTCGATTTGCTCTACATAGAGAACATGTCGTTGGCTCTCGATATTAAAATCATGTTTTATACTGTCCTAATTATTTTGAAAGGCGCAGGTAAATAATAAATTTGAATTCCAAAATCATACAAATGAAAAACATATCAATTATTGGAGCTGGTACTATGGGTAATGGTATCGCTCACGTTTTTGCTCAAAATAACTACAACGTATCGCTTGTTGATGTTTCACAACAATCATTAGACAAAGCATTAGCTACTATTGGTAAAAACCTTGATAGGCTGATTGCTAAAGGAAAAATTACTGAAGAAGTAAAAGCTCAAACCCTAGGCAACATCACAACTTTCACAAGCATCGAATCGGGTGTAAAAGAAGCCGAACTAGTGGTAGAAGCTGCGACAGAAAATGTAGACTTGAAATTGAAAATATTCAAAGACATGGATATTTTCTCTCCTGATAACTGCATACTTTCTACCAATACTTCATCTATCTCGATTACAAAAATTGCTTCTGTTACAACGCGACCAGAAAAAGTAATTGGTATGCACTTCATGAATCCAGTTCCGATTATGAAATTGGTCGAAGTCATTAGAGGTTACGCTACTTCAGACGAAGTAACAGAAGCTGTAATGAGCATGTCAAAAGATTTGGGAAAAATTCCAGTTGAAGTAAACGACTACCCAGGTTTTGTTGCCAACCGTATTCTTATGCCAATGATCAACGAGGCTATTTACAGTTTATACGAAGGCGTTGCAGGCGTAAACGAAATAGATACGGTAATGAAATTAGGTATGGCGCACCCAATGGGACCATTGCAATTAGCCGACTTCATTGGTTTGGATGTTTGTTTATCTATTATGAATGTTTTGTACGAAGGATTTGGAAACCCTAAATACGCTCCATGTCCATTATTGGTAAATATGGTTACAGCTAAGAAATTAGGCGCTAAATCAGGAGAAGGATTTTATATCCACACTCCAGGAAGCAAAGATTTGGTTGTTTCTAAAAACTTCTCATAATATCAACTACATATTATAATTTATAGAGGGGCTTTGGTCCCTCTATTTTTTTACCTATTTTCATCGATACAATGCCCTATTAAATCGAAAACTCAACTAAAATTCGCATTTTTAGGTAACTTACAGATACCACTCCCGTCCTATTATACAATGAGATTATCGCATCTATACTTTTTAGCCTTTTTACTTATTGCTTTCGCTTGTAAAAAAGATCCTAAAGACAATATTGAAGGAATTAAAAAGATCCCTACTTACACCGAAACACCTACCCTTAAAGTTGAAAATTATGTCAACCGTGTTTTCATTGATTTAATCTCGAGAGAACCAACCGATTCAGAAATGACCTATTTCGTTAATTTCCTAAAAGAAAATGACTTACAGGTTGCCGCTCGCGATACTATGGCGTATCGTTTGCAATTCGACACCACTTTTTCTGAGGGTGAAGGGTCGTACAACGAAGCCTATTTCCAATGGTTTTACGAGAAATCAAAAGGACGTTTTTACAAAGAACTTTCTGCAGACGAAATATTTCTTGAAGAAATTGGTATCGTTGAAAACAGCGCGAAAAGTGATAGTTTGAATGGAGATACCGTTGCATTCGCTCAAAAAAACGGAGAATTGAATAAGCTTCGAAATGTACTTCGTTCTAAAAATTGGTACCGCAATGGTGAAATAGAATTTGGCGACATGATGCGCTTTATGATTTTCAATTCAGTTTTTGATTTCATCAATATGAATACCATCAATATGATTGATGCCTCATTCGACAACCTATTTTACAGATACCCTATTCAAAGTGAAAGAAACGATGCTTTTGTTATGATAGAAAACAATGCGTCAATCGTATTCCTTGGTCAATCAGGTTCGACAAAAGAAGACTATGTAAGAATAGTAACAGAATCCAGAGAGTTTTATAACGGCATGGTGCTTTGGGCCTACAAAAGTCTAATGGCAAGAAACCCCTCAAGCCTAGAAGCTTCTTATGCTTTACAAGAATTATATCTAACAAAAGATTTTCAAAAATTAGAACGACAATTAATCACAACCGATGAGTATGCCCAATTTACCCCGACTTATAAATAAAGCGCTCTTATTCGTATTTACCTTTAGTATTCTGGTAGCTTGTAAAAAAGAAACCAGCAATACTGTATACGAACTAGAAGACATCAGCGCGCTTCCTGCTAGTGCTGGAAAAATCAAATTAAAATCTGAAGAACAATATGTAGCCGTATTGTACGCCAACTTTTTTCAGAAAGCCATATCTATTGATAGATTGAAGCAAACAACCGATGCTATATACAGTGTAGGTGACAAACAATTGGCTTACGAAATGGTGGTATCCAACTTCATGAACGATACAGATATAAACATACCATCAGACTCTGTATTAACTTTTGGTTCGGAAGCTGAATTGGAAGAATTTTTAAACGAAACCTATAAACGTTTTTATGTTCGACCAATTTCTGAAGCTGAAAAACAGTGGTTCAAAAACTACCTTACCAACAACAAAGATGTAACGGTTGAGCTAATCTATGCAGCCTTTGCTTTATCTAACGAATACCAATTTTACTAGGCCATGGAAAGAAGAAAATTTGTAAAAAATGTTGGTCTAGCGGCCGCTGGAAGTATTGTAGTTCCTTACATCTTACCAAGTGGAAGATTGTTTGCAAAAACAGGTAGCCGACAAGCCAAACACGTAGTGTATGTAATGTTTGGTGGTGGTTTACGCAACCAAGAATCTGTTCAGCAACGCTACTTAGCCGACTCTCAAAACGAGTTCCATAGCGACAATCTTGATATAGAGGGTAACATCATGCCCAATATGTTTGAGGGAGCTGCACCCGACGCTAAAATCGTTTACGGTGAAGGACAAAAGGGTGAAATTATACAGCCCCCACTTTTGTCAACACCATTAGCAAAACAAGGTTTATTATTCCCTGAAACAAGAAGTTTTACATCCAGTCACTACGCCGGTTTTGTATCCTTACTACAAGGAAATACTTTAGCTACACAAGGTCTTCGTCAGAAACCTCTGCACCCAACTATTTTCGAATACTTACGACGTCATGCTGGCGAACCTGCTAGTAAGGTTTGGTTTATTGGACATAGTATCAACAACTCAACACCATTAATGAATCATAGTTTGCATGCCGACTATGGTATCGAGTACGGTGCGAACTTTTTTGCTCCTCCAACCACTTTTGGTGATGCTGGAATAAACACTTACGAATCTTCTAAAATTTATCACCCTGAAGAAGAGATGCCTCACATTTATAAGATGAAGCATTTCCTAGATAATTACTACCAAAATGTTGGTCGTAAACTCGGAGAGTTGGGCAATACAGAAGAGGAAAAACACCAAATCAAAACCTTCATGAAGGATTTATACAAAAACCGTCAAGGTTCTAGTGTATTAGATGCTTCTATTAGAGTTTTGAGAGAGTTCAAACCTACTTTATTGGCCTTCTCAATATTCGGTGTAGATACTTGCCATGGAGATTTCACAGGTTACTTAAGAGCACTTCACAATGCGGATAGAACCCTTGCTAGAATTTGGCAAGAAATCCAAAGCATTCCTGAAATGAAAGACAATACGGTACTTATCGTAAGTCCAGAACACGGAAGAAACTTAAAGCCAAATCCAATTCGCGATCAAAACGATTGGTATGGATACGATCACTCCGACGACAACGCTAAACGTGTATGGAGTTTGATGGCCGGACCTGGAATTCCACAAGGAATGACCATTGGTGGTGAAGGCGATACTCGAGGTACTACGAACGATTGCGTACCTACAATTGCCGAAATACTTGGAATAAAAAATGAAGTTATGGGCTCAGGATTGCTCCATTCTCAATCACGTTCATTTTTAGATCAGATTTAATGAAAAAACCATTTTTCTATATAAGCGCCTTCATTCTATTTGCCGTTGTAGTAGATAGCTGTAAAAAAGACGACCCTTATTCTGGAAGCGGTGATGAAGAAATTGTTTCCAACGACCCGCCTGTGGTTGAAAATTTTGAAGACGATAGCTTCATAGGTCTGCACCACAACATTTTTTCTAAAACATGCGCCAATAGCGGATGCCATGACGGGAATTTTCCGCCCGATTTTAGAACCATTGAAAGTTCATACAATACCCTTATCAATCAGCCTATTGTTAAAAACAATCCCAATGGCGATTTTGCAGTAAGAGTACTGCCGGGCAACGCCGATATGTCGGTTTTATACCAACGCATGATCATTGATATCGACGGGCAATCTGGCATCATGCCTTTAGAAGTTGACGAAGGCGTGTCGGATTACAATGAAAAAAGAGAACAGTATATCGACAATGTAAAAAGTTGGATCAACAAAGGAGCGCTTGATATTTTCGGAAACCCTCCTGGAACGGACAATGCTCCTCCTGGATTTAGAGGTTTGGTTGGATTTGACAATACAACAGGAGAAAAATTACCTCGTGTAGCTTCTACAGGTATTATTTTGGTGCCTTTTGGTGTGCAAGACATTCAATTGTACTTTGCTTTTGCAGACGACGATACGGACCCTAACAATTTCAAAGTCAATAAAATTAAAGTTTTAGAAAACAGCACCGATTTTGAAAATGCGTCGGCTCAGACATTCGGGTTGACCAAAAACCAAAGCTTAAGAGAAGTAGGCTTTACTGGAGACACTGTTTTGTTTACACACAAGGTATTACTCAATCTTGACGCCTACCCTACATTAACACCCTACTACGTACAAACTTTAGTTCAAGATAGTAGAGCAGACACTTCTAAAATTCCAAATAGCAAATCTGCAGAATACATTTATGACTATTTCTCATTCCGTAAACAAAACTAGAGTATGAAATTGCACCATTACCTATTAGGCTTAATCTCTGTTTTATTCTTGTCGGCTTCTTGCCAAAAAGAAGGTGAGAATGTGCTTTCTTTTACCCCGTATCTAGAATTAGAAAGCATCAACAAAGAAATTATTACAGAGTTTGAAGATTCTATTATTATCTACATCAATTTTGAAGACGGCGATGGCGATTTAGGACGACAAGATCCTGATTCAAATTCACTTTACATTAAAGATTTCCGACTCAACAAGGCTGAATACTATCATATTCCACCAATAACTCCTGATGATGAAAAATTGCAAACCATAGGCAAATTCAGAGTTTTCATTCCTACCCTATTTGTAATTGGCAGTGGTAACGAAGAAAAAACAGACATCACCATTCGGGTTAAAGACCAAAGTGGAAAATGGAGTAACTCAATTACAACCCCTAAAATCACCATACTAAAGCAGTAAATCTTTTGATCCGACTCTTCAAAATACTATCCCTTGTTTTACCCTTATTCTTTGTTAGCTCCGTATTTGCGCAGCCAACATTTTATATGTCAACGGCCTCAACTGATGAATGCGAAGGGATACTGTTTGATAGTGAAAATAATTCTCTTGGAGATTTCCCAACAGGATATGACGGCAATGAAAATTACACCTTCACTATTTGCGTTCCTGGAACCGATAAAATCACCATTACATTCGATTTTTTAGATACTGAAGAAGATCACGATTTCATTTCATTCTACGATGGTGCGGATAGAAATGCGCCATTGATATCAACACTTTCTGGTCAAACAGGAGGTTTTACTATTGAAAGTACAGGGGAATGCCTAACCATCCATTTCACATCAGATGGTAGCAAACAATTTGAAGGTTGGAGGGCCGAATGGACAGTTAATCCACCCGAACCTACTATACCCATTTTCACTTATGTTTCGCCAATGTCATGTGGCGATCAATCTGTTACAGTACAGTTTGATGAGCCCATTCCTTGTTCTGAATTAAGGGCAAGTAATTTCACATTTGCAGGGCCTGCCGGTGGTGGAGTTGCAACGGTTACTCCTGTTAATTGCGTAAATGGAGAAGCTACCGAAGCCATCATTACTTTTAGTGCACCATTAGACGAGAGTGGCACCTATCGATTGGATTTGGATTACATATTCTCTAATTGTGTAAGACCATTTCAAATTCATTTAGACACCACTTTCGACATTACTGATTGTCCTTTAGAATTGGATTTATTGGGACCTAATGTTGTTTGTGAAGGCCAATGCATCACCCTTTTTGCTGATGCTAGAGGTGGAGATGCAGCCAATTACCAATTTACATGGCAGCCAAACCAAAGTTCATCCAACACTATGACCATTTGTCCAACTACGCCTGTTTCGGTTATAGTTACGGTTACCGATGGTCAGTCTACTCCCGTTAGCGACACTATAGATGTTACTATACTGTCATTACCTGAAGCAGGCGATGATTTTACTATTTGTGAATTTGCCGTAGACACCAACATTACGGGCACTCCTACAGGAGGTGCTTGGGCAGGACCAGGCATTATAAACGGACCCAACGGAACTTTCCGACCTAGAAATGCAAGAGATGGGGTTCATACAGTGTATTATTATGGTCCAAATGGATGCCGAGATTCATTGTTTGCAACTGTACACAACGTCAGTGCGGGACCAAACATTACAGCGTGTAAAGGTGACCCTGCATTTAATTTAACCGGAACTCCGACAGGTGGTACTTGGGGAGGAGATAATACAACAGGAACTTTTGACCCAATTGCTGGAGGCACATTCAACATCACTTATACAGAACCAATTAATGGTTGCATAGACAATACCGTAATTACTGTCGTAGATAGCATCATCATACCTCCTTTCGATAGTATGGTTGTCTGCATAAACGAACCAGAATTCGCTCTTCCATTTCAACCAACAGGCGGTCGATGGACAGGGCCCGGAATTACCAATAGAAACCAAGGTTTATTTCACGCTGCCGCAGCTGGAGAAGGTACCTTTACACTGTATTATGCTCTACCAAGTGGTTGCATAGATTCTACCAATATTACTATTGCCGATATTTACGCTGGAGTAGATACCATCGTTTGTCCTAGTGACGCGGTATTCTTATTGCCTGCAGCAGCTCCATCGGGTGGCACGTATTCGGGAACAGGTGTAATAGACAATGGAGATGGCACATACAGTTTCGATCCTGGAGTAAATGGTCTTACAAACTCTACGGTTTCCGTAACCTACACTTTTGCGAATTGCTCTGACGTCAGAAACATCTACATCATAAATACATCTGTCGATCAAATTCAACTAGAATTTTGTGAATACGAAGGACGAGTTCCGTTGGTATTAAACAATTACAACCCTTCACCAGCCGGTGGTACGTGGACTCTTACGGGGCATGCAAACGATACATTGGATGTTAATAGCCTGACAATTGGCACGGTTTACGATGCAACATACAATTTCAACAACAACACTTGTTTTGCAACCCTTCAGGTACTCATCAATCCGAAACCAGTTGCAGGTATTACAGGAAAAGACACTTCTGTTTGTGTCAATCAACCTGATTTTAATTTAACGGGAACACCTACTGGAGGAACGTGGAGTGGCACTGGTATTACAGACCCAAATGCAGGCACATTCAGTGCAACCAGTTTAGGTTTCAATGGAACATTTTTAATAGAATACAATCTCAATGGTTGCACAGACACCATGATTGTAGAAATAAAAGATCCTGTTCCACAAATTGGTGGTGTAGCTGAAGAATATTGCATCAATGGCTCAACATACACCTTCACAGGAAATCCTGTAGGAGGTTACTTTAAAGGCGACGGGATAACAAATCCAAACGGAACCTTTAGTCCTGATGTGGCAGGGTTTGGTTTGCACGACATCATTTATGTTTATGGTACAGGAGCATGTACATTTTACGACACTGTTCGAACTTTCGTACACGATGTCATTCATGCCGACATGTATTTTGAATACCAGAATCCATTGTGCTATGGAGATAGCATGCCCGTAAGAGTGATTGCTACAGGTGGTGATACTTTAAAAGAAAAACGTTATTCGTGGAATTTACCTGATGTAGGCAATACCAATTTCTTTGTACCAAGACCTAACGATACCTTGCGTGTAGAAGTAACCATTTCTGACGGCTGTTCGTACGATGTAGTTTTATTCGATACAATATTTGTTCATCCAGAAATAACCCATACAACATGGGTTGGAGATCCATTATGTTATGGCGATAGTAATTTCGCCAAAGTATTTGTAACTGGTATGTACCCCGAATACCAACGCATTGTATGGTATGAAGATCAATCTTTTACTGGCGATAGCATTTACAATGTACCCGATAGATATCCATTTACCATTACCAACGACTCAACAGGTTGTACCGTTTGGGAAAGTGTGAGAATAAATGAATACCCTGAAGTTATTGCCGATTTCATCCTACAACCTTCATCTGGATGTTTGAGCGTTGTAGACCCCGACATTTACATTATCAATAGCAGTGTTGGAGCTGATAGAGGTACTTGGGTGGTTGGCGACACTATTTTCAACTACACCAGTACAGGCAATATCGACTATACCTTTAAAGATACAGCTGTATACGATGTGATTTTAACCATACAAAATGAGATTGGCTGTGCCGATACCATGAGTAAAACTGTATGCGTAGACCCTGTTTGGCAATATTTTTTACCAAATGCTTTTAGCCCTAATGGCGATGGCGATAATGAGTTTTGGCCAGAAGGTGATTTTATTTCAGCAACCAAATTTCTTCCTAAAGGATACAATTTATTCGACTATGAAATGACAATCTACAATCGCTGGGGAGAAATCGTTTACCAAAATTTTGCCGGCAATAATCCTCCATGGAATGGGAAAGTGCTAGGCACAGGAGAGAAAGCTACCCCTGGTGTGTATGTCTATAAAATGAAATTGTGGTACAGCTTAGTCGATATTTTTGAAATTACGGGTAAAGTTGTGCTTCTGCATTAAAATTGAGGTTACATCGATTTTATATATTTATTAACCCAACAAACCATTCTATGAAAACGCTACTGCTATTAACTTTTACCTTTTTTATTGGTTACAACACAGCTTATTCTCAAAAGTTCCTTAAAAAAATACAGGATAAGGTTGAATCGAAGGTTAGCGAAAAATTAGAAGAAAAGATCGATGAGAAAATCGATGAAGAAATTGAAAAGTCATTTGACTCAATCGAAGAATCTGCAACGGGCGAGAGCGGTAGCGACAATATATCGAGTTTTTCAAATGCGAGCTCTAATAAAACATACTCCTTCAATCATAGTATAACCTATGATATAAGTGATGCAAAGGGAAAAAAATCAACACAAATAACTTTCCTTACCAATGCAAATGAGTCGTATTTCGGTATAGAAATCAACAGCAATGAAGAAACCAAAGTCATTCAAATTTCAGATAGCACCGAATCTATTTCATTGATAGAAACGGGCGAAATGAAGATGCAAACAGGAACTTCTATTTCGTTTGACAAGATAATGGCCAAGAACAATCAACAGCAAATTGATGATGACATGGACATTACCAAAACAGGAAACACCAAAGATATTTTAGGTTACACCTGTTATGAATACATTGCCAAAAATGATGATGGTACAAGTACTGTTTGGATTACCAACGATGTTGATTTTAAGGATGTACAGTTCTATCAAAACACTTCCGAAATTCAAGGACTAATGCTTGAATCTAGTTTTCATGATGGTAAAAATGTTATTTCTACAATGAAAGCAACCAACATCAATACATCTGCAAATGTTCGTGTAGACGCTTCTGAATACAAAACTTTTGGGCGTTAAATAATCAACGCAAACCATTGAGGTCGGCCTGACACTGAGCATCCAATGAAGGAATATTGCTTCCGACAAGATTGGCAATAAAATCAGACCCTTCTACTGCGTAATACATCAAACAATCTGTATTGGTACAATGGGCACCGTGATCGCTATCATGATGTGCTGACGTAAGAGGAGCTCCGTTATTAACCAATCCCATCAAATGACCAAATTCATGATGCATAACAGTAGTTTCTACACTCGATAAACTTGGTTGAAATAAACCTCCAGCATTGTCTTGCAACGTTTTTTCAAAAACGGCCATACTGGTATTGTTGTATGCCACACCAAGCACTTTACCATTGCCTGTGTTTTCACTATAATCACCATCTACAAACAACATGCTTGCACTAAAAGTAGATCCTGAATTGAATATGCTTCTATTGTTTTTCTCTATCTCTCGAATGTCATCGATTGAATACGTTGCTTTTTGGCTAGAAGGTATTTCCGTTAAAAATACCTCAATGCTATTTTTATCCAAATAATCCTCCAAAAATTCTTTCAAGCTATTGACAGAACTGTTGGTAGGCTTAGCATTTGGCATATGCAATATTTGAACCTTTAATGTTTTAAAAACATTATCTGAAACATAATCTTGCGCATTATCACCAGGACCATTGCTATAATCAAACCCTCCTATTACACCAATACCATTGCTGTTTTTATCTTTCTCGCAACTGTATTGAGTAAAAACAAAAACTAATGTTATTAATCCGATACTTATTTTAGATAAAACCTTCATGCTTTAGAGTGTATTTATAACTTCGCACCGAATTTACGGATAACGAATTTATGCTCAACAAATACATCAAAATAATCATCGCCATTCTACTTGGAACAGTTTCTATCTGGCAATTTGCAGAAGTAAATATAGGCTGGGGAATTTTGAGTCTACTTGGAGCTGGTTTTTCAGTGCTTTTAATTTATAGAAACGAACGCATACTTACTGCCTTTTATTACATGAGAAAAGGCGATATGGAAAAAGCGCAAGCTAGTATCGAAAAAATATCTAACCCTGATGCTTTGGTTAAGGGACAACGCGCTTATTACCACTTATTATTAGGGATGATGTTGGCTCAAACACAAGGCATTCACAAAACTGAAAAATACTTTGTAAAAGCTTTAAGCATTGGTTTACGCAACAAACAAGATCAGGCATTGGCAAAGCTAAATTTAGCTGGAGTTTGTGCTGCTAAACGTAAGAAACGTGAAGCTGTGAATTATTTAAACCAAGCCAAGAAGTTAGACACTAAAGGCATGTTGACGGATCAAATAAAAATGATGAAGTCGCAAATGGGTAGAATCTAATACTGTCCGTGGAAACAGGTTCCTAAAGTTCCTTCTTTAAGACTTTTAAAATACGTTTTCAAAGCAAACTCTGTGCTATGAAATGCCAAATCATTCCATGGTATTTCATCTTCAGTGAAAAACTCAACGGCATTGCTTTCATGGGTAGTAGCATAATGTCCATCCAGCATTTTCGCTAAGAAAATGAAATATACTTGTCCGTGATTGGGCAATGAAAAAGTACAGTGCAAGTGTTCAATTTTTACCGAAGCCTCAGTTTCTTCTAGTGTTTCTCTGACGGCGGAATCTAAAAGCGACTCATCCATTTCCATAAAACCACAAGGCAAATTCCATAAGTTGTATCTTGGCTCTATGTTTCGTTTGCAAAGCATTACTTTGTCATGATTTACAACCAAACACCCACTTATTATTTTAGGATTGACATAATGAATTTCATCACAATTTGAACAAACCCATCGGGGCAAAGTTTCGAATTTAGGGATGGTCTTTTTTAAGTTTTTAGATCCGCAATTGCTACAAAAATTCATCGTATTAAATTAATTAAGTAAATGTCGGTTTTTCCCGAAAGTGTTCTTCACCAATTAGAGTTCCAGGATATTAGACAGTGGCTGCACAATAAATGCCACAGCGAAGGCGCCAAACGTACAGCCCTTGCACTAAGTCCTAGCAATCAATTTCATGAATACACTATTTGGTTGCAACAACTTAAGGAATATTCTGATGCCATTGCTAATGTTGGATACTTTCCAGGTGTGCCCCATTACTCATTTTCTGGTGCTGCCGAAAGACTTAAAATAGCAGGAGCAGTTTTAGAGCTACAAGAAATTGTAAGCATTCGCTCAGCTCTTATTTATTTGTACGACTGGGATAAGTATTTCTCTGAGATTAAAAGCGACAAATTCAATCTCAAAGAATTACGATTGAAAGTTAGCGATCTAGCACCCGCCAAAACGGCCATAGAAAAAGTATTGGATCAAAACAATGAGGTGTTTTCTAATGCTTCGCCACGTTTAAAAAAGATACGAGAAAGGAAATCAGAACTCGTAAAAATACTAGACAAAACTTTTCAGCAAAGTCTTAGAAAAGCTGCCAACAGCAATTTTCTAGCCGAAACACAAGAATCGCACATATACGGCCGACGAGTATTGAGTGTTTTAGTTGAAAAGAAGAGACAATTAAAAGGTTCTATACTTGGTTACAGTAGAAACGCCAACATTGCTTATATGGAGCCAGAAAGCACCATAGCTCTAAACGATGAATTGGACAACTTACACAACGAAGAAAGAGCCGAAATTCACAAAATATTTTCCGAGTTATGCAAAAGTTTAGCTCCATTTTCTTCTGCCCTTTTGGCTTTATCCATCTTTGTAGAAATATTCGATTTGATGCAAGCCAAACATGCGCTAGCCAAACGAATGGACGCCAACTTACCGCAGATTTCTAAAAAACTAATTGCCGACTTAAAAACGGCTTACCACCCTACTTTATATCTCAAAAACCTTGAGGATGGCAGATTTACCATGCCCAACAATATTTGTTTAACCGAAGACAAACGCGTAATGGTTATTTCGGGGCCAAATGCTGGTGGTAAATCCATTGCTCTAAAAACCATTGGCTTACAGTTATTGATGTTGTACAGTGGGCTATTTGTCCCTTGTGATGCTGAAAGCCAGTTTGGAACTTTCGATAAGATTTTCACGGATATTGGCGACAACCAAAGTATTGAAGATGAACTAAGTACCTACAGTCACAAGCTAAAAAGCATGACGCATATTCTACAACATTCAAGCAAATCGTCTATTGTTCTCATCGATGAATTTGGATCTGGAACCGACCCTAGTTTAGGGGGCGCTATTGCGGAAGTATTCCTTGAAGAAGTTTACAAACGTAAAAGTTTTGTATTGCTTACAACGCATTACAACAACATCAAAATAAAAGCCGACACATTGCCTGAAGCTATGAATGCTTCTATGCAATTCGATTTAGAAACCTTGCAACCTAAATACAAACTCATCAGTGGTGTCGCAGGTCAATCGTTCACTTTTGAAGTGGCAAGAAATGCAGGATTTCCGAATAAATTGATACAACGTGCGGGAAAATACGCAGGCAAAGACAAAATGTCTTTTGAAAATTCCATTCAACAAATTGAGCAAGAGCGCAAACAATTGAAAAACATGCAGCAAAAGCTGAATCAACTTCAATCGGAATTAGAAAAAGAAAAATCGGCACTCGAAAGAAAAGACAAGCAATTACTGCAACATGCAGAAAAAAGAAGTGTAGGAGAAATTGACAACGAAAAATGGCTTCGTTTAGGTAAAAACACCGAGGCATGGCTATTGAAACTTCCTATCGACAATAAAAAACAGCAACTCCACGGAAGCAAAATGATTGAGGCATTGAAAGACATTCGTAAAGAATATCTGAGCGATGAAAACAATGCCACTACTCAAAAAAAGGAAGTGAAAACGAGCGTAAAATCTGGAGCAATACCCGAACGCATTAAAAAGCAAGCAGAAACCATTCAACGTCCAATTGTTGTTGGTAGTTTGGTTCGCTTACTCGATAGCAATACCACAGGAAAAGTAATGGCCATTGAGAAGAAAAAGGCTAAAGTTCAGTTTGGCCATTTACACTCTATGGTAAAACTAGAACTGTTGAACTTGATTCAATAATCTTCGTTATCGTCATCGTCTAGATTATCAAACATATCGTCTTTGAATAAGTCTGAAAAGTTAGCTCCATGTGCATCGTACTGAGCATTCAGTTTATTTTGCGATGCCAAGGTATGCAGCAAAACTTCAACACCTAAAGCTCTTGTATCAAAAATACTAAGCTCTTCAATTGCATCAAAAACATCTAAATCAAGCAATAGTTGATATTCATTGAAAGGGCAATTTGCTGGAACAAAAATATGATGAGCTTCAAACCATTTCATTATAAGCAATAGCGCTTCGTCTAAATCTCCTTTTTCATCAAAATGCTTTGCAAAAGTTATTTCTCCAATGGTAGCTATAGCATCAGAAATCAATCTATTCGAAACTCTTTCAGGGCCCTCTTGATCGCCTTCATAAACCAATTCTACTTTACCGTTAATGGCTTGAATTGACGCGAAAATGTCAGATATTCTTACAACATCTTTTTTATCAGAATTGATGCTCATGCGTCTTAAGGCAGACGCCAATACGGCTTCACGCAAACTGATTGTTAAACGAGCAGAAACACCACTTTTTTCATCTACATATTCGCTGTTTCTAGCTTCAACAGCAACTTGCTCAACAATGCTTTTGACTACAAAATCGAGATTGATTTTTTCAGCTCCTTTTGGCACTTTACTTTCCTGATCGGAAATTTTCAAACCCAATTCCAATGTACTTGGGTAATGCGTGAGTATTTGACTTTGAATTCTGTCCTTAAGTGGAGTTACAATACTTCCTCTGTTGGTATAATCTTCTGGATTGGCTGTAAAAACAAACGCTACATCCAAAGGCAATCGGATGTTGAAACCTCTAATTTGAACATCTTTTTCTTGCAATACATTGAACAATGCAACCTGAATACGAGCCTGTAAATCTGGCAATTCATTGATTACAAAAATGCCACGATTGCTTCGAGGAATAAGTCCATAATGTATCACATCGGCATCGGCAAAGCTCAGTTTCAAATTCATCGCCTTAATCGGGTCGATATCCCCAATCAAATCGGCTACGCTCACGTCTGGTGTGGCTAATTTTTCGGAATATCTATCGTTTCGATGAAGCCATTCAATTGGTGTTGCATCACCATTTTCTTCAATAAGATCGAATCCATATTTACTGATTGGGTTCAACGGATCTTCGTTTAGCAAACTCCCTTTCAATACCGGCACATACTCATCTAAGAGATTCACCATCATTCTAGCCATTTTTGTTTTGGCTTGGCCTCTTAAACCTAAAAAATTGATGTTATGCCCTGCCAAAATAGCAGCTTCTAATTGAGGAATTACTGTTTCTTCATATCCAATTACACCTTGATACCAAATCTTTTTGGCTTTGAGGTGTTTCAATAAATTATCGCGCATTTCGTCGCGAATAGTTTTAGCTGTATACTTAGTGGCTTTTAATTCGCCTAGAGTGACTATAGTTGGTGTTTTCAAAAGTTCTTTTTCTTATTGCGTTCGTAATCTTCAAAAATAAGCTCGCCCAAGCCATTCAATCCTGAATAAAAGGCTTTCCCATCATTGGCTTCAGTAAATTGTTCTACAAAGCTTTGTAGATGCGGATCTGAAGCTATCATAAAGGTAGTAACTGGAATTTTTAGTTTGCGGCATTGTTTTGCCAAATTCAAACAACGGCGAATGATTTTAGGGTCGTGCCCATAGTTGCTGTTTTTGTAATACCCTTTGCCTTCTTTTAAGCATGTAGGCTTACCATCTGTAATCATAAATATCTGCCGGTTGATGTTTTTACGGCGTCTTAAAATATTCATCGACAGTTCTAAACCCGCTACGGTATTAGTATGATAAGGCCCCACCGTGAGATAAGGTAAATCTTTCAAATCTACCTCCCAAGCATCGTTTCCAAAAACAACAAAATCTATGCTGTCTTTTGGGTATTTTGTTCCAATGTATTGAGCCAACGCCAAGGCGACTTTTTTTGCTGGAGTAATGCGATCTTCTCCATAAAGAATCATGGAATGCGAAATATCAATCATCACAACTGTTGAGAAATTATTGGCCTCAAAATTCTCTTTAACCAACCACTGACTTTTACCAAAATCGTCATTGGCTATATTTTGCAGCATTTCGCCTTGTTGAAGTGAGGTTGAAAAATCGATATGTGCTGGGTTGTCACCAAATGCAAACGGTCTTAAGCCGTCGCCTTGATCGCTACCAGTACCAAGTTTATTCGAACTATGATTGCCAATACTGCTGCGCTTTACTTTACCGAAAATTTGCTCGAAAGCCTTTTGCCTAAACAATTTTTCGGTACCGGCACTCAGCTTCATGTCTTGACTCCCCTTGCCTTCGGGTTGAAAAAAACCAGACGTTATGAGATCGTTCTTGAAATCTTCAAATGAATAATCTTCATCAAAAATTTTGTTGTTCTGACCTATTTCATTAAGCCAGTCGAAAGATTCTTCAATATCGCCACTGGTATGTAGGAGAAGCTCCAAAAAAAGATCCTTGATGCGATCGAAATCCCATATATCTGAACCTAATTTTTCTATGTATTTTGAAAAGAGTGTCCCCACCATAATGTTTAAATATGCGGAGAAAAAACTATTAAACCTTAGCTAGAGCTGTTAATTTCTCTAAGGTTGGAGTAGGTTTCCCTCCAAGTGGTTCAATTGTAATAGCATAGGCCGACAACTCTTTTAAACCCTTAAGGTGTGCTAGTCTATTGGTTTCACCATCCCATTTTTTTGGTATAACACCCAGATCTAGTGGTTTACCATCAACCAATGCCCATAATTGATATTGTTCATCGTCCGAAAGCTTAGGCATATGCATGCCATTGAGCATAATTTCTCCAGATGCTGGACACCAATACAAAACCCCAAAGGTTTGGCTAGGGTCTGTTGGATGTTTGAGTTCATAACTTTTTACCAAGCGTTCAGAAAAAAAATGCTCCACTTCACTCAATTCTTCTGATACAGCTTTAACTTGTGTGTAATTTTTAGAAATGGATTCTTTTTCAATGGTTAAAGCCGATATGCGTTCATCCATTTGATTTAATCGACCATTGTAAACAGTAAACAAACCGATACTGACAAGCAACATAAAACCTGCAGCTATTCGCCAACCAAAATTATTGGTATTCTTTCCTATCCCAACCACTTTGGCTTCTTCATTAGACGTTTTTGGTTTAGAAATGGTTATGATTTTTGGGGATTCTTTTTTCCCTTCTATTGTAGCCATTAATTTGGCTTTCACTTGATTTCTTGGTTTTATACTATTGTTCATGGCTAAAGAAAAAAGTGTTTCTTCAATAGCGTTTAGTGCTGATATTACATCTTCGTCTTGCAAATGCGACTCTACGAGTGTGCGTTCACTTTCGGTGCAATGGTTTAAGGCATACAATTCCAATAAACCAGACTGTATTAATTCTTCCTTATTCATTTCTTGCTGACAACTTTTCTCTTAATTCTAATATTGCTTTTCGCAACCTCGTTTTTACCGTACCTAATGGAATATCTAATTCTTCGGCTACATCGGCTTGCGTATAACCATCAAAATAAACCATTTCAATAAGGGTTCTATAGGGTGGCTTTAGGGCTTTTAGAGCTCCATCCATTCCTATATGGTCTACAAACATTTCGTTACTATGTTGGTTTTGCAAACTTGTACCACTTACGGTGTCGTCTATAGAGTTGGTTTTCGACTTATTGTTAAAACCTTTGCTTCTCAGTTTATCAATGGACGAATTCCTCGCCATATTAACCATCCAAGTATAAATCCTTCCCTTAGTTGAGTCGTAATACTCAATCTTGTTCCAAATTTTCAAAAACACTTCTTGCAGCAAATCTTCGGCAACTTCATTGTCGCGAACGATACCCACAATAACACCAAAGATGGCCGATGTGTAGTTGTCGTATAAGTATTCAAACACTTTCGGATCTTTGTCCTTAAGCCCCTGAACCAATTGTTCTTCTTTTAATATCATCTTAAAGTGGAAATGTAATAGAGAGCATTTCCATTGCTTTTTTAAGTTCCTCTGTGTTTATCTGCAATTCTTGTTGTGAATTTAAGTAATCTATAACAGTTTCTGTTTGCATATTGCCGGTTAGGTCATCAGCTGCCATAGGGCACCCGCCATATCCGCCTAATGCACTATCGAAACGTCGACAACCAACACTATATGCAGCTTCCACTTTTTCCTTTACTGTTTGAGGTGTACTGTGTAAATGGGCACCTATGTTGACTGAACTTGGTACATCGGCCAATGTTTGAGAAAAAACAGACTTTATCAAATCAGGATTACTGCTCCCGATGGTGTCGCTTAAAGCTATAATTTCTACTCCCAAGGTTTCATATAATTTCAATACCCAGTCAGACAAAAGTTTTTCACTCCATGCGTCTTCATACGGATTACCAAAAGCCATAGAAATATAAACTACCAGCTTTTTATTGGCTCCATCTGTCAACGATTTTATGTTCTTCAATCGTTGGTAAGCTTTTTCAATATTCGAATTGATGTTGCGCTGTAAAAACGTTTCAGATATAGAGAAAGGATACCCCAAAACATCTATTACAGAATGCGTCAAAGCAGACTCTGCTCCTCTTTCATTGGCGACAATCGCCAACAATTCAGATTGTTTATTCTTTAAGTCAAGACCAGCTAAAACATCTGCAGTATCAGCTAATTGAGGAATTGCTTTCGGCGACACAAAACTGCCAAAATCAAGCGTATGAAACCCAACCTTCAACAGTTGATTTATGTACGCAATTTTCTTTTCTGTTGGGATAAATTCTTTTATTCCCTGCATGGCGTCTCTAGGACACTCAACCAACTGTAGTTCAGACATGTAATTTCTTTATTGATTGTATCAAATTAGGTCCATTGTAAATAAAACCAGTATAAATCTGCACCAAATCGGCCCCGGCATTCAATCGCTCACGAGCGTCCTCTCCGGTCATCAAACCGCCAACGCCGATCAATATTTTCCCATCATTTAAGTTTTGCTTAACAACTTGGCAAGCTCTTTGGGCTTTTTCCTTCAACGGAGCACCACTAACACCTCCTGCACCAATTGCTTCAACTTCGGACACAGGTGTTGTTAATTCGTTTCTATCGATGGTTGTATTGCTTACCACAATTCCATCTATTTCGGTTTCATTTACAACTTCTACGGCCTCAATAAGTTGTTCGTCTTCCAAATCAGCCGTGATTTTCAAGAATATCGATTTTTTAACTTCTCGATGCTTTCTATCTTCTAAAAGTGTGTTAAGTATTTTCAGTAATTCGTCTTTCCCCTGCAATGCTCTCAAGCCTGGTGTATTTGGCGACGAAACATTGACAGTGAAATAATCCACATGATTGTACAATGCCACAAAGCATTTCAAATAATCGTCGGCCGCATTTTCGTTGGGCGTCACTTTGTTTTTACCAATATTACCCCCTACAATTAGGTTAGCAGGACGAGACTTTAATCGCTCTACGACTACATCTAATCCATCGTTATTGAATCCCATTCGATTTATAATCGCTGAATCTTTTTTCAATCTAAATAATCGAGGCTGAGGATTTCCTTCTTGACCTAATGGTGTTACAGTCCCTATTTCTACATGCCCAAAACCCAATGCTCTTAAAGCATGCAAATACTTTGCGTTTTTATCGAACCCAGCTGCTATTCCTACTTTATTAGGAAACTCCAATCCATTGTATATCAAAGGACTGTTATTGTTTATAGGGCTTTTTACAAAACGACAAATAAAAGGAATCTTCAAATAAACAGTCAACAAATCCATGGCTAAATAGTGAGCCTTTTCTGGACTGAAGAAAAACAAAAACGAACGAATAATACTGTACATGGTGCAAATATGCTTCAATTAAAAATGAAACAAAAAATTTAGACGAGCCAAAATTTATTCTTTGTATTTTTGAAAAATATATGCAGATACAAATTGCGGAAGAAAACTACCTGCGTGTCATATTTCTTTTAGGACGTTCGGGTACAGAATATGTTAGCACCAATGCTATAGCTGATAGGTTGAAAACCAAACCTTCATCGGTTACAGATATGCTAAAACGATTGAGTGAAAAAAAGCTGGTTTCGTATGTCAAATACAAAGGCGTAAAAGTCAGTACACTTGGAAAAAATGTGGCACTAGATACCGTACGAAAACACCGTTTGTGGGAAGTGTTTTTAGTTGAGCATTTGTTTTTTGGTTGGGAAGAAGTGCACGAAGTAGCCGAACAATTAGAACACATTCAATCCAAAAAACTGATTGAAAAATTGGATGAATTTTTAGGATTTCCAAAATACGATCCACATGGCGACCCAATACCCAATAGTTTGGGTGAAATGCCTAAAATACACAACACCGTTTTGATGAGTGAAATAGAGCTCAATAGAGGTTGTCATTTGGTTGGTGTAAAAGATAGCAGCAAAGCTTTCTTAACTTATTTGGATGGGCAAAACATCAAACTAGGCAGTGAGTTTATAGTTGAAGCTCGATTCGAATACGATGGTTCGCTCAATGTAATTTTAGATAATAAAAAATCACTTAGTATATCTCAACAAGTAGCCAAAAACCTGCTCGTATCCTGTCATGAATAAACTTTTAATTTTCTTAATCAGCATATCGTTATTCGCTTGCAACACCCCTAAATCTAGGGTTGACAGTGAAAAAATAACCGTTGTGTGTACTACCGGCATAATAGCCAATGCTTTCGACAGTATACTTCCTACAGATGTTTTCAACATTGTTGCCCTTATGGGGCCTGGAACCGACCCCCACTTGTACAAACCAACGCCAAAAGATGTACAAGCTTTAAAAAATGCTCAAATCATTATTGCCAATGGACTGCATTTAGAAGGCAAAATGAATGACATATTGCACCAACTACAGCGCACGCAAAAAGTTCTATTCATTTCGGATGGAATAAATAAAACGGAACTAATTAAAGTGGATGAAAACACATACGATCCACACATATGGTTTTCGCCAAGCATTTGGTCGCAAGGCATTTCTGCAGCAACTGATAGTATCGTTAGCTGGCATTCAACGTGGTCTGATACGATTGTTGCAGCAAAGCTTAATTGGTTATTAGAATTAGATGAGATTGAAAAAGACATCGCCCTTAAATTTAGTGCAGTAGATAGCTCAAAAAAATATTTTGTAACCGCTCACGATGCCTTTAGTTATTACGCAAAAGCTTTCGGCATAAAACTAAAAGCCCTACAAGGTATTTCAACTCAAAGTGAATTTGGATTAAAGGAAGTAACCGATTTAGCAGAATATGTTGTACTCAACAAAGTCACTACCGTTTACTTTGAATCTTCTATCCCTAAAAAATCGGTGGAAGCACTAAAAAGCGCTTGCTCTGCCAACGGGCACAACATTACAATTGACGGTCCTTTGTACAGCGATGCACTTGGCGCTAAGAATAGCGAAGCAGGAACTTATTTCGATATGTTGAAATGCAACAGTCGAAAAATAATTAACGGAATGCAACCATGAAAACAGCACTAGAAGCCCATAATTTAACAGTAAGTTACAGCGGAAAGCCTGTGTTATGGAATGTTGATTTTCATATCCCAACAGGTAAAATGGTAGGTATACTTGGTCCAAACGGATCGGGTAAAACAACCTTACTGAAATGCGCCATGCATTTACTAAAATCGGATGGTGGCTTTATAAAATTATTGGATTCGGCATTCAAAGAGGCTATTAACAACATAGCATACGTACCACAAAGACAAAGTGTTGATTGGGATTTCCCTGCCAGTGTTGAAGAAGTAGTTGCAATGGGTTTATACAAACCAAAAAAGTTAATCCAAAAAATTGGCAGTGCCGAAAAGCTTGCTATAAAGGAAGCTCTAAAGCAATTAAAAATTGAAGATTTAGCAAAACGGCAAATCGGAGAATTGAGTGGCGGACAACAGCAAAGAGTTTTTATAGCTAGAGCTTTGGTTCGCAATGCCGATTTATTTATTCTAGATGAGCCTTTTGTTGGTATAGACGCACAAACAGAAGCCATTATCCTCGATTTGTTGCGTAAAAAAGTGATTGAAGGTAAAACCGTTATCTGCGTACATCACGATTTAAAAACAGCCAAAGAATACTTTGATTGGATTCTCTTCATGAACAAGCATGTTGTAGCCAATGGTCCAATTAAAGAAGTTTACAACGACGATAATTTAGACGCTACCTATAATAGACCTTACGATATTCTAGAAGCCATAAGCGACAGAGTTAAGCAAGAATCGTTCTCCATAAAATCATACAAAAACAAAAGCTAAACATGAACAGTTTTGTGTTAAGCATATTGGTTGGTTCTGCTATAATTGGCGCATTATGTGCTATAATGGGCGTATTCAATTTACTCCTAAAGAGACCATTAATTGCCGATAGTATAGCTCACGCAACGTTGCCGGGTATCGCACTTGGCTTTCTTCTTTTTAATGAAAAAAACATTCTCATCTTGTTTATAGGAGCATGCACAACATCAATGCTTTCCATTTTTTATTCTGATTGGCTAAAACGCAAAAGCAAGTTGAAAAACGATAGCATTATGGCCATAGGTTTGAGCACGTTCTTTTCTATTGGTCTCTGTTTGGTTTCGTACGTTCAAAACCAGAATTCAGGAAAGCAAACGGGTTTAGAAAACTATTTATTCGGAAATGCTTCTTCGCTGAACATTGACGAGATGATGTACGCCAGTATAATTTTGATTGCGCTGCTTGCCATTTTCGCCATATTTCACAAACGTTTCCAATTGGTGCTATTCAATATCGATTATGCTAAAAGCATTGGTCTTAACAGCACCTTGTATCTTTTTCTTATCAGTTTATTCAGTGTATTGGCAATTGCGCTTAGTGTAAAAGCCATGGGAATTGTTTTGGCTTCAGCTTTGCTTATATCTCCGGCATTGGCTATGCGGTATTGGCGTACGCGATTTGTTTGGTTGTTCATATTAGCTGGAGTTGTTGGAGCTGTTACAGCAAGTTTTGGTGCCTATCTATCGTACGCTTACAACAACACTCCTACAGGTTCGGCTATAGTGTTATCGCTATTTATTTTTGTTGTTTTTTCAGTTGCATTTGGAAACTCAGGGGGACTTATAAAAGCATTCTATCAACAAAGAAGCAGACGAAGAAAAATCATTGCCGAAAACGTACTCAAACTTTTTTATTACAGCCAAAAAGAACATGTTGATGGTGAATCTTACTTCACAGAATCTGCTTTACTTGATAGTGACAGAATCAACGAGAATGATTTGAAGAAAGGTTTAAAAATATTGACACGAAAAGGCATTATTTCTTTTGCAAATGGTAAATACAAACCCAGTCCAGAAGGATGGGAATACACCTTATCGCTTGTACGAAGACATCGACTTTGGGAATTGTACTTAACTCACAAACTAAATTTAGATGCCTTTCACGTTCATCAAGATGCGGAAATGGCAGAACACCTTATAACCGAAAAGATTGAAGCACAACTACTGCGCTATTTAGATAATCCGGATACCGATCCTCACAACCAGCAAATACCTTAATATGGAAATATCGATTTTGATTACCGCCATATTATTGGCCTGTACCTGTGCATTGTTGGGCAGTTTTTTAATTCATAGCAAACAAGCTATGATGGCCGACGCTATTTCACACGCTGTACTACCAGGTATTGTAATAGCCTACCTTATATCCAATAGTCGCGGAAGCGTTTTTGCTTTATTAGGAGCAGCTGCTTGTGGTATACTGATTACACTATTGGTAAACTGGCTAAAAACAAAAGCCAAAATGAGCAACGACAGTGCAATTGGTTTGATGTACACTAGTCTATTTGCCTTGGGTGTTTTTTTAATAACTCGCTTTACGCAATCGGTAGACCTTGATCAAGAATGTGTGTTATTCGGAGATATAGCCTATGTACCTCTCGACAGGTGGTATGTGTTGGATACAGATTTAGGGCCACGAGCTTTATACATTTGCAGTGCATTATTGCTTTTTGTTTCTATCATTCTTCGCATGGGCTATAGAAACCTAAGCTTGTTTTGTTTCAATCCAGAATTTGCACAAAGCATTGGCATTTCCATTGCCTTTTGGAATTTGTATTTATTAGGAGCAGTGTCAATTACAACTGTTATGAGTTTCGAATTAGTGGGCGCTATTTTGATTATAGCATTGCTCATATTACCGGCAAGTGCAGGTTATCTTTTGAGTAAAAAGTTAAAAACAAACATTCTGTTGGCTATAATATTCAGTATTGTTTCATGTATTGTAGGATATGCTGTAGCTTTACAGTTCAACTTAAACATTGCTGCTTGTGTTGCTAGCGTAGCAGCGTGCATATTTTTTATTAGCTTTTTGCTGAGTTTGAGGCAGAAAACCATGTTATGAACACCATCAATATCCGAAATAAAAAAGCAACCTTCGAATACCACCTCAATGATATTTTTGAGGCTGGGATAGTATTGCTTGGATCTGAAATTAAATCACTTAGAAGCAATAATGGTTCTATTAAAGAAGCTTATTGCGTAGTGAAAAACGGTGAGGTTTTCATTCGTAACATGTATATTAAAGAATACGAAAAAGCTTCTTTCAACATCCCCGACCCTAAACGGGAACGCAAGCTACTGCTCAACCGAACGGAAATCAACAAACTTGAAAAAGGCGTTAAAAACCAAGGGGTAACCATTGTTCCGGTTAAAATTTTTCTTTCTAAAAAAGGCCAAGCCAAAATTCAAATTGCTTTGGCCACAGGTAAAAAACTTTACGACAAACGAGAGGATTTGAAAAACAAAGACGTTAAACGCGATTTAGATAGAATTAGAAAATCGTTTTAAGTTCTTTTCACAAATCTAATAGCTGTGTTTGATCGTTTTTAAAGACATGAGAACCAACTTATTCACGGCTACCCTATTGTTTTTCCTTTTCACAGCTTGCGCTCAAGATAAAGCTACCAATACGTACAACAACCCTATTCCAAATTCTGAACGAATAGAACTCACTGAAACGGAATGGAAAGCCAAACTGAGCGAATTAGAATACAATGTACTCCGAGAAAAAGGCACCGAACGCGCATTTTCTGGCCAACACAATGATGAAAAAAGAAAAGGAATTTTTGTTTGCAATGGCTGCAAAAAACCTCTTTTTAAATCCAATCATAAATTCAATAGTGGAACAGGTTGGCCTAGTTTTTACGATGTTGGCTACGCCAAAGCAGTAGGCAAAATAAGCGACAACACATTCGGCATGAATCGTGTTGAAGTAGTTTGTAATTATTGTGGAGGTCATTTGGGGCATGTTTTTGAAGATGGACCTGCTCCTACGGGTTTGCGTTATTGCATCAATTCTGCTAGCTTAGATTTTGAAGCAAATTAATATCATTGACCCTACTCGAATTTCAATCAAAACTCAATTCTAAAAAACGCTTACCTGGAAACGAGGCATTCAAACTGCTCGGACTTCAAAGAAAAGAGCCTACTGATACCGAACTTAATGCAGCTCGAAAAGCAGCCGTTTCTATCATTTTTTCTGAGGTGAATAATGTACCATCTATCCTATTCATCAAACGCTCAAATTACAAAGGTGTACACTCTTCGCAAATGGCTTTTCCGGGAGGAAAACTTGAAACGGAAGATGCTTCAATGCTGCATTGCGCAACTCGAGAAACTTTAGAAGAAATAGGATTGGACTTATCCTCTTTAGAACCAATTCTACCATTAAGCCCTATTTATATTCCTCCGAGTAATTTTTTGGTTCAACCTTATGTGTTTTTCGCACCTAGTTTCAATCATCGTGCATTGGAATTACAAAAGGACGAAGTACAAAGCATTCATTTTTTAGATGCGCGAATATTAATTCAAAACGCTCCATTCGAACAATCCGAATTGAATCTTTCCTTCGGTAAAATAAAAACCAAAGGTATTTACTTGGACAACGAATTTATTTGGGGCGCTAGTGCTGCTATGCTCGCTGAACTACATTACATTTTCAAGAATTAATAACCAAGCCCTCTCTATAGTAAATAGATAACTCTAAGTCACAAAAAAAGAGACCTAAGCCTCTTTTTTAATTTAGATATTATACTTAATTATCTATCGAATCAACTGGAAGGTACCTGTTATTATATCAACTTTATCTTGAAAATAATAACGCGCAACTACCTTGTAAGTGTATGTTCCTAGTTCTTGTATTTTTCCTTTAACTCGACCATCCCAAGATACATTTTCGCCGCCGCCATTGAATACCATTGCTCCTTCTCTATCGTAGTATTGAATTGAAACATACTCTTTAATACCAACACCTTCAGGGCGAATGAAATCGTTTATACCATCTCCATTTGGTGTAAATGCATCAGGGAAATCAAGCGTATAATTTTCTGTCACTCTCAATTCTATTGGTGTTTCTTGAGAAAAACAACCTTTGATATCTGAAGTAACAACTGTCATAAATACATCTTCAAACAGAGTAAATAATGTATCTGTACAATTCACACAAACAGTATCACCAAAGCTGTCCATCCAATATATGTTGTATCCAGGATCAGCAATTATGTTCACTCCTACTGTATCACCAATAAAGTAATCGCCAATGTACGATTGAAATGCTGGTGGATCTACCGACTCATGTACAGGTACTGTTACATTTAATGTATTTGCACACCCATTCACATACGTTCCTGTGACGGTATAATAACGCTCAACATTGGTCAATGCTATTGGCCCCGGTCCTTGGTAACTATCCAAACCTATTTTAGGACTCCACTCATAATAATCGGCACCAGCAACTCTAATTCGAGTCGGAATATTTTTACAAACGGTATCTATGTCAGCTACTAATTGTGGTTGTTTTGCAATAAGCAATGTCTTTTCAAACACATCTGTACAACCAGTAAGATTGTTGATTGCCTTCAACGAAACCGTCAATGAATCTTTCAACTTAATTGGAAGATCAATAACTTCATACGAATAGAAAACACCGGCATTTTCAATAGACCAAACATAATCTTGACCGTTGATAGATAAGTTGGTTGTTGCCAATAAGTCGTTTTCGCAATAGATGTTTTTAGGGAAACTAAAATTGGCTTTTAAATAGTCAACTCGAATAGTATCTTTCAAAGTCTGAGAACATCCGAAATTATCGAACAACTGCAAACTCACATAGATATCATTGTTGGTAATATCTCCATTTTCTAGATCCAACACAACATTTTTGCTGTTTGAAACACCCGATAAATAGCCTGAGTATCTCCATGTATGATTTTCTACATTTTTAGGATTGAAGTATTCCAGCTTCAGCAATTCGCTACTACAAATACTGTCGCCTAAAGCTGCTAAGTCAGCCTCAGGAGAGCTTACTAAAACCTCTTTTGTTGTTTTACCTAGACAACCATTGCTTGTGATTTCTTCTAATGAAATAACATAGTTACCCGGATTAGATGGCATGTGAGACAAAATCAAATTGCCTGGAACAGCTTCCCCATTTACTACCCATTTTCTAGATGATACATCGGGATTGCTACCAAAAACGGTTGCGTCTATTGGACCAGGGTAACAAACTGTTGGTGCAACAGAAAATTCAGGTGTAGGAGCTTCTTGAACCGACACATTGAAATCTTGTTGAGCATCGCATCCAAACGCTCCTAGCAATGATACAGACACCACTGAAGTACCGGCTGTATTGAACGTGTAAATACTCGTTTTACTCGTTAGAGTATCTTTTGCATCTACAATGATTTCATAATTATTAAAACTTGAATTCAACTTTATAGGCGTTTTATCACCAACGCATAATGTTTGATCCAATTCCAAATCAATGGTTGGGTTTTTATTCACTTCAACTTTAATCAGTCCCAAATTCTTTTGAGCACATTTGAATCCATTGTCTGGCGTTAACTGCCCTATTTCAACATAACTAGTACCGAGTGGAGAATTCACCGTCATAAATGGCGATGCTTTACTCACTACTGACGAACCTAAAAAGCCGTCTACAGACGTTGAAATTGTAATACTGATATCATCAGGAATTCCAAACACTTCTATCAATTGAGCATCTCCTTCGCAGAAATACACATCGCTCGGGAAGGAGATTGTATAGTTTTCTTGTATAATAACTGGCACAGCAAATGTTGCTACTCTACATGGGTCATTGAAATCTATCCCAACGGTGTTATTGGAATTTGCATCGCCCGCTAAAGCCATGGCATAATACACTTTACCATATTCCAAATTCGGAATATTAAAATCGTATTTGTTTTCAGCACTTGAATAAATAACATCCGAAAGGTTTGATGGGTCTTCGGTTTCCTTTAATACATATACCAAGGTATCGTTGCCGTCTAAGTTGGCTCTCGGAACATCTGTGAAACTGAAAACATCTTTATAACACACTTTCACTGTATCCGATCTAAAACCTGTAATCGTTGTCAAACACGGACATTCGTAGAAAACCGATTGGGTTGCAACAGGTTCGCAGGCTACAGCCAATTTAGCTTCAATGTTAATTGCCGTACCACTCATACCAACTATTTGATATACGTTACCGTACACATCTCCATTGGTTTCAATTTTGTCTTGAAAACTGCTTATGATTTGATAACGAATGGTGTAGTACTGAGAGATATTATCGCATATAGTATCGAGAATTACTATTTGCGGCTCTGAAACGAAAGTAATACTGACCGTATCGCTGTTCACACATATTCCATCAACAGATTCAATGTAAACAAAGGTATAAACGCCATTATTTGGCACTGTAATGATTGCATTCGGGTCGCTCGGATTATTGAACACAGCATCATCACCACTAATTTGAATCCATGACCTACTGCCTCTAGCCGCTGTTATGGATTCCTCTGCTTGAAGGGTATACTGACTACCACATATTGTGTCATCGTCGCCAGCGAATGGAGCAGGATCTAAACGGAAGTACACTTCCACAGAGTCACTACTTGCTGGACATGGAGGATTGCTCTCCGTCCAAATAAACGTCAACGCAGTATCAGAATAATTCGCAATACCTGATGAAATTGGTGAATTAGGATTTCCAACTGTTCCACCCAGTTCTGACGTCCATACACCTACACCAAAACTTGGACTAGCTTCAAGATCCACTTGATTTCCACAAATAGCAACATTTTCGGTAAGTACTTTTGCTACTGGCTTTTTCTTGAATTCTGTTCTCAAAACTTTATTTCCCTCAATTGTTCCAATACAACCAGTAGCATCGCTAACATTAAGCAGCTCTATGAAACCTGTTTGAGTTACATTAAATGAATAGGTATTGGTTGCAACATTTACTTCTTGAATGATGGTTCCAAAACGTTTGTAAGAAAATTCAAATGGTTGTTGACCTGTTAAAATAAACTCTGGTGTCAAAACATCGCCTTCACATCCTACTAATGGACCTGCAACTGCAAACTCAATTTCAGGAAGTGGATTTACATTTATTCTAAAAACTTCATTGATAATATTAGAACATGCTGTAGAACCTCCTAGATTCACTGTTTGATTATTGGCATCAACAATTTCTGTAATAGAGAAAGTACGAGACGATGGCAAATTGAATGTTAGCATTCCTGAATTGGCTGTTAGAATAAGTGTAGTATCTACCATCGTTGGAGAACCATCTAATTGATATTTACCAATCAAAGTAAAAGGAGCTTTTCCTGTAGCCGTATAACTTATACTTGCGGGCTCTCCATAACATACTGTTGTAACTGGAGTGTAACTATCTAATGTTGGCTTTCTTCTCCATACTACTGGTGTACCTTGGTTTACAGCCACACAAGTATCCAAAGGATCTATATAACCGAAGCCTGGTATTTTATCTCCTGCAATAGCTGAAATATAGTATTCAACATCGTAATCCAATACACCCGGAATGAAATTGAATTCAGGTACAGAATTGGTATCGTATACTATGCCTTCAATAATACCACCCGTGTTATGCAAAATGTAAAACAATGTGTCTTCCGAACCTGCTATTGTTTCAATAAATGCATTTTTAGTAGGATCAGTAATGGCCATTACATCTTCACACAAGTCCAATGGCGTTCTATCCATATTTCCTGGATACGTAACACATTCGCAATACTTAGCAGGCTCTCTTAAGAAGCTTGTACGGCTGTCTTCACAGTTACTTAAATCTGTGAATCTATATTCGTAAATGCTTCCGTTAGGAATGGTGTCTTGCATTAAAGGCAATGAAGTAACCAATTCGTTTTGCTTGAACAAAACTCCGTTTACATACAAGTCGTATAAATATCCTGAATCGTCTCCACCTCTAATATCAATAATGGGAGTAAATGATGAAAAATCACCCTCACATCTTTCTTCAACCAAGTCAACTATTAGTTGATCGAACACTTTTACCGTCAAATTGATGGCTTCGTATGAAGGGCAATGCAACGCCGTGTTATCTCGTAAATCAACAACACCAAATGTTGTAAGTGCATCAAGAGTAGCTGAAAAAGTAACTCCAGAAAGCACATTGGTATGTGTACTAGGATATATATTACTGCCATCTGATATAGTTAGATCGTAGCCAATTGCCGGACTGTCGCCTATAATATTTACCGTAATATTCACCGTACTGTCTCTACATACCACTGGAAAATCAGGAATCAACTCAGCCGTTGGGGCATTGGAAATATTTACAACCAATTGCGATGAGGTATCAGCACATGGAGTTTGATTGGCATGTTCGTAAACAAAGTTATAGGTTGTAATTCCTGTATTGCTTCTATCTCTTAAATCGAAAATATTAGCCGAAACATTGGCTCCAAAGTTGGTTTCTGTCCATGTCCCATTGTCATCAGGATTTCCATTCAACAAGGCCAACAAATCCAAACCGCTAGCTTTTTCACACAACAGTGTATCGTTTTTTAATCCCGGAGACAACTGACGCACAACAGTAGCCAAAACATTTACCGACTGTGCCGCACAAGCTTCAAGAGTAACGGTGTATTTGGTATTGTAAGAACCCGGAGTAATAATATTTGATCTAAACACACCCGAAAGTGAATCCAACTCGTTGTTGGTAAGAATAGGCGTAGAAGTCCATTTACCAGGGTGAGATTCCGTGTGATTTAAGTAATCGTTTAAATTGATTTGATTGAATGTACCACAAACAGCGGTCATACTATCTGGTCCTAATTCAGGCAATACATTCAATGTTAATCGAATGCTAGCACTATCGACACCACATTGATAAGCATAAGCATATCGTACGGTATAAGTACCATTCTCGCCTTTAGAAGGATAAAGAGTCCCATCAGAATAAATAGGATTGAGTTGATTCCCTATGAAAGTATAATCTCCTCCGGTTCTAAAATCGCTATAATATTTAGAGAACAGTGAATCTAAAACAAGGCTGTCTGAAGTGCTACAAACAACCGTATCTATTTGAGTAAATACAATCGGATCACGGTCTCTGAATAATTCTAAAGAATCAGAATTGATGCAACCATTGTACGTTTCAACATCCACCAAAATATGAAAAGCACCAGTATCTGTTGGCGGATTAAACCATGCAGAATCGTTATTTACATCAGTAACTAAAAGTGACTTAGGGTTCCAGTCGTAATTTTTAATACCGTTATCCGTATTGACATAAACCGACCAATCGGCAATAAATCCTGAGTTGAACTCCAAATTATCGCCTACATAAAATGACCATATTCCTGAAGGTGGTTTTGCATGAATATCATCCCACATGTCGGCTCCAGTAGAAATGGTGTTCGATTCAACAAAAGTACCCGTGTAAGGAGGCTGTACATCTTTCATTAAATCCACTGCAGATTTACTAAAACAAGTTTTGCGCATGTTACCTCTACCCGTGGTAGTAAGGTCGGTAAACAAATCGTACTTAGCCCCCCAAGGCGTTTCTATATATCCATAAAGCTCGTCTACTCTTGGGTGCTGGATATTGATGCAAATACTATCTACATAAGCACCTACAGGATAGGTTCCATCAACATTAATTTGACTTAAACCAAAATTGCCTGAGCCATTAAAAATTCCTCCATCAGGTATAGAAACAGAATCTTGATTTGTTAATTGAACGCGTTGTTTTCCTTCAGGACTTAAAGTATCCTTTGTTAACGCCAAAACCTTATCGAAGTAACAAATCAAACTATCTTGCCCTAACCCCAATTCAATATCTACCGAAACTTCGTTTACATACACTGTTTTCGTGTACTCCAAAGTACAATCAGAATTATCGTCAGAAATAATCAGTTTTACTGTAAATATGCCCGTTGTTGAATAGGCTTTTATAGGTTCTTTATCTGTAGATGTTGTTCCGTCACCAAAATCCCAAAGAAATTTTAGCGTGTTAGGTTGACTAAAGCTGTAAATAACAGGTGCAAATGGAACCGGTTCGTTGATACAAGCCGAAGCATTTTGTTGAATATCAAAATCAGCACATTGATCGCATAAGTTCACTTCTTCTATTGGTCCATAACCACCAGAGAAGATTGCCGAATGGCGCTCTCTACTTCCGTAAAAGTTGATTCCTAATGGCGCTCCAATTGTACTCACAACAGTTGTAGACTCAGTGTTACCATAAACCAAGCGGCGCATTTTTTTGGTGCTTCCAGGACTGAATGGAATCCATCCTGTGCTACCAATATTCACCCCATTCAATTCGATACTTTCAGAAGGCAACACCCCACCTACTGGAACATCGTCAATAATAATTACCAACGTTTGTAGTTCAGCATAATCGCTTACACCACTAAAACACTGTGGTACTTCTTCACGAGATGCAATTTGATAAAAAATGTACGACTCTTCCCACAGTGAATTTGGCAAAACTAAATGCGCTTCAGGATCGGCTTTTGTAGCATCGAATGTACCTTGAAAAGAATCTGAAAAAGAACCTTTGGTGTATTGCGATATTTGAATTGGACTATTGGAAGTAATGTATGTATTAGCATCGCCATAATAGCCTGCGCCAGTCATTTCTTCTAAATCTAGAAAAATGTAACCATAACCATAATCACCCCAAGCAGGAGCTACAATAGTTTCTACTCTAGCAGGATTGTTATTGTATTCAATAGTAACTG